>Ga0228535_1000774_pt1 | contig 72838 bp, 56 predicted proteins | sample SJ1metagenome_FD_168457 | JGI IMG/M metagenome (GOLD analysis project Ga0228535, IMG submission 168457) | Enriched culture of PCE-dechlorinating microbial communities from Ithaca, New York, USA - SJ1 | ecosystem: Engineered > Modeled > Simulated communities (microbial... > Unclassified | place...
GCGTCATCTCCGGCATCTCGGGCTATGGCAACTGCGTTGGCGTGCCGACCGTCGGCGGGGAGGTCAACTTCGAGGAGTGTTACCGGCAAAACCCGCTGGTCAACGTGATGTGCGTCGGGCTGGCCCCGGCGGACGGCATCGTGCTCGGACGGGCCGCCGGCCCAGGCAACGCCGTGATGATTGTCGGGGCCAAGACGGGCCGCGACGGGATCCACGGGGCCTCGCTCCTGGCGTCACGCGAGTTTGACGAGAAGTCCGAGGAGCTGCGCCCCTCGGTGCAAGTCGGCGACCCATTCCTCAAGAAGCTGCTGATCGAGGCCTGCCTCGAGGTGTTGCAGCGCGACGACGTGATCGGACTCAACGATCTCGGCGCCGCCGGCCTGACCTCATCCGCCTCCGAGACCGCCAACCGCGGCAACGCCGGGCTCGACATCGACGTCGCCCTGGTGCCGCGCCGCGAAGACGGCATGACGCCGTACGAGGTGATGCTGTCCGAGAGCCAGGAGCGGATGCTGGTCATCGTCAAGGCGGGCCGCGAGGAAGCCGTCGGCGAGGTATTCCGCCGCTGGGGCCTCGACGCCGTCGTCATCGGCCGCGTCACGGACACCGAGCGCCTGGTGGTGCGGGAGGACGGCGCGGTCGTGGCAGACATCCCGGTCAAGTCGTTGACGGAGATGGCTCCCTTATACCAGCGTCCGACGAGGCGTCCGGCCTATCTCCAGACCACCAGTGCCATTGAGCCCGCCTCGCTCGCCGCCGCTGCCGCCCGTGATAGCAGCCCGGCGGCCAACGCGGAATCGCTGCGCCAGATCCTAGCTTCGCCGACCGTTGCCTGCAAGCAGTGGGTCTACCGGCAGTACGATCACATGGTCCAGACCAACACCGTCGTCGCCCCAGGGCAGGCGGATGCTGCCGTGCTGCGGATCAGAGGTAGTAGGCGCGGCATCGCGGTCGCGACCGACGGGCCGAGCCGGCTGGTGTACCTGGCTCCCGAGGCGGGCGGCTCCATTGCCGTCGCCGAGGCGGCGCGCAACGTGGCGTGCACCGGCGCGAGACCGCTGGCGATCACCAACTGTCTCAACTTCGCGAGCCCCGAGAACCCCGAGATCGCCTGGCAGTTCCGGCAGGCTATCGAGGGTATGTCGCAGGCGTGCGAGGTCCTGGGCACGCCGGTCACCGGCGGCAACGTGAGCTTTTATAACGAAACCCTCGGGACCGCCATCTACCCAACCCCCATCGTCGGCATGCTCGGCGTCCTGCCGGACGTGGAGCGGCGCGTCACGGCCTCCTTCAAGGCGGCGGCCGATGCAGTCTGCCTGCTTGCGCCGCGTGGCTCCCGCACCACTGAGGCTGGGCTGGCCGGCAGCGAATGGCTCAAGGTCGAGCGCGGGCAGATCTCGGGCGTTCCGGAGATCGATCTTTGCGGCGAGCGCGGTGTGCAGGAGACGTTGATCGCGGCTGCCGAGGCTGGGCTGCTGCACTCGGCTCACGATTGCGCCGAGGGCGGGCTGGCCGTGGCCTTGGCCGAGTCGTGCTTTGCCGCCGCCGACGAGGGCCGGGCGCTCGGCGTGGACGTTGCCGTGGACACGACGGCGGGCGATGCGGCGGTCCTATTTGGCGAGTGGCAGTCGCGGGTAGTGGTTTCCACTGCCGTAGGGCGCGTCGAGGCGCTGATCGACCTGGCGGAGGCCAACGGCATCGAGTGCCGGGTAATCGGCTCGGTGATCGCGCAGCCGCGGATCGTGGTGACCGACGCTGGGACCGGCCCCGCCGCAGGAGCGGGTGACAGACGGACACTGCTGGACGAGAGCGCCGAGAAGCTTGGCGCCGTATGGCGAGGTGCGCTGCAATGTCTGATGGCCTGAGAGACCGTGACTTTGGAGGGGCTGAGCTTCACGAGGAGTGCGGCGTGTTTGGTGCGTTCGCGTGCGATCATGCCCCGCACCTGACGTACTTCGCGCTGTTTGCGCTGCAACACCGCGGGCAGGAGTCTGCCGGCATCGCCTATCTGGGAGAGCACGGCAGCATCGAGGCGACCAAGGGCATGGGGCTGGTCGGCGAGGTGTTCGATGTCGCCGAGATGGCGACTTGGGTTTCGGATGCGGCCATCGGCCACGTGCGCTACCCGACCTTTGGCTCCAGCAACCTGCAAAACGCGCAGCCGTTGCTGGTTACGACCAGGCAGGGAGCACTGTCGGTCGGCCACAACGGTGAGCTGGTAAACGCGAGCGAGCTCCGGCGGCGCCTGCAGGATGCCGGGGCCATCTTCCAGACCGACTCGGACAGTGAGGTCATCGCCCACCTGGTCGCCAAGGCCACCACGCTAGACCTGCCTGATGCGATGCAGGAGGCCATGGCCGACCTGCGTGGCAGCTTCGCACTGGTCGCCCTGGCCCCGGGCACGCTTATCGCCGCCCGCGACCCCAACGGTATCCGTCCGCTGTCGCTCGGCGCCCTCAACGGCGGCTGGGTGGTGGCGTCAGAGACGTGCGCATTTGATGCCGTCGGGGCGAGCTTCGTACGCGACGTCGAGCCCGGCGAGATGCTGGTGATCACCGCTGAGGGGGTCCAGTCGCGGCGCTTCGCGGCGGCAGGCCGCCCGGCCCTGTGCAGCTTTGAGTACATCTATTTCGCGCGTCCCGACAGCGACATCCAGGGCAAGAACGTGCACATGGTCCGCAAGGAGCTGGGCAGGCGCCTGGCGCGCGACTTCCCGGTCGACGCCGACCTCGTGACCGGGGTGCCGGACTCGTCCATCTCTGCGGCGATCGGTTACGCTGAGGAGTCCGGCCTGCCCAACGAGATCGGGCTGATCAAAAACCGCTATATCGGCCGGACGTTCATCCAGCCGACCCAGGCCGGCCGCGAGTCCGCGGTGCGGCTCAAGCTCAACCCGCTGCGCCGGCTGATCGAGGGCAAACGCGTGGTCCTGATCGACGACTCCATCGTGCGCGGCACGACCTCCAAGCACATCGTCAGACTGCTGCGGGATGCGGGGGCCAAGGAGGTCCACCTGAGGATCACCTCGCCGCCCTACCGCTGCCCGTGTTTTTATGGCATTGACACCTCGTCGTCCGCCGAGCTAATTGCGGCCCGCAACGATGTGGCGGCAATCTGCGAGGCAGTGGGCGCGGACAGCCTGGCCTACCAGACAGTTGAGGGGCTGACGGAGGCCCTGGGTTATGACCCTGGGGACCTCTGCCTGGCCTGTTTCGTCGCCGATTACGCCGTGCCGGTGCCGGGTCAGTGCTGCCCGCTGACACCGCTCAGCCACGAGCAGTCGCAGGCCACGGCATCCCGGAAGGGTGACTCCGATGAGTAAGCGCGGGCGGGGCGATCAGAGCCAGCAGGACGAGCACGGTCGCCACCGGACGGGTGGCCTCACCTACGAGGCGTCCGGAGTGGATCTCGGCGCCGCGGACCACACCATCGACCGGCTTAAGGGCATGATTAGCCGGACCGACCGCCCGGGAGTCATGGGCGGCATCGGGGGCTTTGGCGGGCTGTTTCACCTGGGCTCGGCTGGATATCGGGATCCGGTACTGGTGTCCGGCACGGACTCCGTGGGCACCAAGCTCAAAGTCGCATTCGCCACCGGGCGGCATGGCACTATCGGCCAGGACTGCGTGGCGATGTGCGTTAACGACATCCTGACGCACGGGGCCGAGCCGCTCTTCTTCCTCGACTATCTCGCCGTGGCCGAGTATGACCCGGCAGTGGTCAGCGACGTGATCAAGGGTGTGGTGGACGGGTGCCTGTCGGCGGGCTGCGCCCTGATCGGCGGCGAAACCGCCCAGCTCCCCGGCTTATACCAGCCAGGCGAGTACGACCTCGCCGGCTTCGCGGTAGGCGCCGTCGAGCGCGGCTGCGTCCTCGACGGCTCGGCGGTGGTCGAGGGTGATGCGATCATCGGCCTCGGGTCGAGCGGCCTGCACAGCAACGGCTACTCCCTCGCAAGGCGCGCCCTGCTTGAGGTGGCTGGCCTGTCGCTGCACTCCGAGCCCGCCGAGTTGGGCAAGGGAGGCCGCACCGGGCGGACGGTGGCCGATGAGTTGCTTGAGCCGACCCTGATCTACGCCAAGCAGGTGCTAGCGGTGCTGCGGGGCGGGCTCGAGATCCACGGCATGGCCAACATCACCGGCGGCGGGTTGGCCGACAACAGCTTCCGTATCCTCGGGCCGGGGCTCCAGGCCTGCCTTGAGGTCGGGTCGTGGCCGGTGCCGCCGGTCTACCGGCTGCTGGCTGGCCGAGGCGGCGTCGAGCCGGGCGAGATGCTGCGCACCTTTAACTGTGGCCTCGGGTACCTCGTGTACGTACCGGGGCACGCGGCGGCGGAGGCCGTGGCAGCGTTCCAGGAGCAGGGCCTCGTGGCGTGCCTGGCGGGCGAGGTTAGGGCGGGCGAGCGCGGTTTCGTGATGTATGGCAGCCCGGAAGAGCTGTTCCTCGACGACTAGGGCAGGCGGCGGGCGGAGCGAAACCGCCAACTGGACAAGCCACGCAAGGGAGCAGGGGGTGGCGCGCATCAAAGAGACGCCTATAGGGGAGCCGCTCAGGCTGGCCGTGCTGGCTTCCGGCCGAGGCACCAACCTCCAGGCGATCATCGACGCCTGCGCTCCGGGAGGACCTCTGGATGGCGTCGCCGAGGTGGCGGTGGTCATCTCCGACCGGCGCTCGGCCATGGCGCTTGAGCGGGCGCGGCAACATGGTATCGCGACGGTGGTCCTGCGTCCCCGCGACTTCCCCGACCGCTCCGCGCACGACCACGCGGTTGCGTGCGCGCTTGAGCAGCACGGCGCCCGCCTGATCTGTCTGGCGGGATACATGCGCCTGTTCCAGCCCGCCTTTATCCGCGCGCACGCCGGCCGGATCATCAACGTCCATCCGGCCCTGTTGCCGGCGTTTCCGGGTCTCGACGTGCAGCGGCAGGCCCTAGAGCACGGCGTAAAGGTCACCGGTTGCACAGTGCACTTCGTGGACGAGGGCACCGACACGGGGCCAATCATCATCCAACGGTCGGTAGCCGTGGCCGAGGACGACACAGTGGAAACCCTATCATCGCGCATCCTTGCCGAGGAGCACCTCGCCTACATAGAGGCAATCCGCCTCTATGCCGCCGGCCGGCTGGTAATTGAGGGCCGCCGCGTGCGGGTGACATGTGCGGCGGGCACGTCCGGCGCGTCCTGAGGAGGTTGTTACATCCATGCTCAACACTAAGAACGCCAACCCAGGAAAGGCCACGCCGCCGCCAGGCTCCAAGCGGGCCCTGCTCTCCGTGTACGACAAGAATGGCCTGGTGGAGCTGGGTCAGGGCCTGGCCCAAGCCGGCTGGGAGTTGGTTTCGACCGGCGGCACGGCCCGGACGCTCCGCGAGGCAGGAGTGCCGGTGACCGAGGTGGAGCGGGTGACTGGTTTCCCCGAGATGCTCGACGGGCGCGTCAAGACGCTGCATCCGGTGCTGTTTGGCGGGATTCTGGGCCGGCGCGACGACCCAGAGCACCGTGAGCAACTGCGGCAGCACGGCATCGGCTGGATCGATCTGGTCGTTTCCAACCTGTATCCCTTCCGGGAGACCGTGGACAGGCCGGATGTGACGCTCGAGCTGGCGATCGAGAACATCGACATTGGCGGCCCGTCGCTGATCCGGGCCGCGGCCAAGAACTACCGCGACGTTCTGATTGTCGTCGACCCGGCCGAGTACCCGGTTGTGTTGCAGGCGATCCGGGACGGCGCTGTGACGGACGACCTCCGGTACCGGCTGGCCTGGCAGGCGTTCGCCCACACAGCCGCATACGACGCCGCCATCAGCACCTGGCTCGGCGGGCGGATCAACCAGGGTCCTGCCGCCCTGCCGGATAAGCTCGTGCTGTACTTTGAGAAGAGCCAAGCCCTCAGCTACGGTGAGAATCCGCACCAGCGCGCCGCAGCGTACCGCGACCCCTTTTACCATGCCGGGCTGCTGGGCGGCATGCGGCAGCTTCAGGGCAAGCCGCTGTCGTTCAACAACCTCAACGATGCCCAGGGCGCCGTATCGGCGGTCGCGGAGTTCTCGCGGCCAGCTGCGGTGGCTGTTAAGCATGCCACGCCGTGCGGCGCCGGACTCGCCGACACCGTCGCCGAGGCGTGCCGCCGGGCGCACGATGCCGATCCGGTTTCGATATACGGCGGCATCCTGGCAGTCAACGGCACGTTTGATGAGGCTGCGGCTGCCGCGCTGCGCCGGGTCCACCTCGACGTACTGGTCGCTCCGGAGTACACGCCGGAGGCGCTCACGGCGATGGCCCGGAAGCGGGACCTGCGCGTGCTCAGTACCGGAGCCCGGATGACAGCGGGCTACCAGGCCCTCGGCGCTTACGACCTCAAGCGTATCGGCGGCGGGCTGTTGCTGCAGGAGCCGGACTACCTCGACGAGGAGCCCGAGTCCTGGCGGCCCGTCACCAAGCTGCATCCGGCCCCCGGCCAGCTGGCGGACATGGAGCTGGCATGGCGGGTGGTCAAGCACGTCCGCTCCAACGCCATTGTTATTGCCGGCGGCGGCATGACGCTGGGCATCGGCGGCGGGCAGACCAATCGGGTCGAGTCGGCGCGTATCGCTGTGCGTGCTGCGGGGGATCGCGCCCGCGGGGCCGTGCTGGCGTCGGACGCGTTCATCCCATTCGCGGATACGGTCGAGGTAGCGGCCGAGGCAGGTATCAGCGTCATCGTCCAGCCCGGAGGGTCCATCCGGGACCAGGAGGCGATTGATGCGGCAGAGCGGCTCGGCATCGCGATGGTGTTTACTGGCGCCAGGCACCTGCGGCACTAGACTCTGGGAGGCAAAAGACATGCGCATCCTCGTCCTCGGCAGCGGCGCGCGAGAGCACGCCCTCGTCTGGCGGCTCGCCCATGATCCAGCGGTTACGGAGCTGCATTGCGCGCCCGGCAATCCGGGCATCTCCGCCCTAGCACAGTGCCACGAAGTCCGCGCCGAGGACGTCCCTGCGGTCGTCGACCTCGCCGAGGTGCTGCGCGCCGATCTAGTAGTGGTCGGGCCCGAGGCCCCGCTTGAGGTGGGTGTCGTCGACGCGCTGCAGGCTGCGGGTTTCCTGGCCTTTGGCCCAACGCGGGACGCTGCCCTACTGGAGACGAGCAAGTCCTTTGGCAAGGAAGTGATGCGTGCCGCCGGAGTGCCGACGGCGGCGTACGGGCTGTTCCTAGACTACACCGCCGCTGAGGCGTTCATCCGGGCGCATCCGGGCCGCCTCGCCGTCAAGGTAGACGGCCTTGCCGCCGGCAAGGGGGTCGTCCTTGCCCAAGACGAGGCCGAGGCGCTGGCGGCCGCGCGCGAGATGCTGGTGGAGGGCAAGTTTGGGCAAGCCGGACGCAAGGTGCTGATCGAGGAGTTCCTCGACGGCGAGGAGGTCAGCGTCATCGCCCTGTGCGACGGGCGCCAGGCCCTGCTGCTGCCGACCGCCCAGGACCACAAGGCGGCGTACGATGGTAACCGCGGACCAAACACCGGGGGGATGGGCGCTTACAGCCCCGTGCCGTTTGTCACACACTGTTTGGTCACCGAGATCCAGCGGACCATTGTCGATCCGATCCTGCAGGCGATGGCCGAGCGGGGCACCCCATTCCGGGGCGCTCTGTTTTGCGGCCTGATGCTGACCGCACGTGGACCGATGGTGCTGGAGTATAACGCAAGGTTTGGCGATCCCGAGGCTCAAGTGATGTTGGCCCTGGTCGAGGGGCCGTTTGCCGAGGCGCTGGCTGCCTGCGCACGTGGCGATCTGTCAAGCCTGCGGCGCCACCGCCATGGAGTAGGGGGCGGCGGTGCCTCGCTGCTGCGCTGGGATCCTGCCAGGGCCGCGGTGTGCGTCAACATGGCCGCGCCGGGCTACCCCGGCTCGTACCCCAAGGGCATCCCACTGGGCGGGATCAGCGCCGCTGAGGCAGAGGGCTGCGGGTGCGGCTCGGAGGTCGTGGTGTTTCATGCCGGCACGGCCTGGGGCCCGGACGGTGGGATCGTGTCAAGCGGCGGGCGGGTGCTGGGCGTGACGGCGGTCGCCGGCGGGCTGGCGGATGCTGTGAGCCTGGCCTACCGGGCGGTCGACCGCATTGGTTTCCCTGGCGCCCACTACAGGCGGGACATCGGGCGCCGGGGCCTCTTGCAGGGCGCCGCGGGCAGTGGTCGATAGGTGAGCCAGATGCGAGCGACGGGGTCGCGGCGACCGGGGCGCCTCAACCTCAACGTCAGCCCTCGTTTCTTGACCCGCACAGCGGCGGTTGCCGGGGTGTATGCCACCCTTACGCTGGTGCTTGCTCCGATCAGCTTTGGGCCGCTGCAGGTCCGCGTGGCCGAGGGGCTGACCGTGCTGCCTTACTTCGCGGCGCCGGCGGTGCCGGGCTTGTTCTTGGGGTGTGCGCTGGCCAACGTCATCGGCGGCTTTGGGTGGCCGGATGTGGTGTTTGGCAGCCTCGCGACTCTGCTGGCCGCGCTGCTCACCTGGGGGCTGGGCCGGCTGCGGACTACGCCGCCGCCCTATCTGGTGCCACTGCCTGCCGTAGTCATCAACGCGCTCGTCGTACCGGCCTACCTCGCGGTGCTGCTCAACCTGCCTTATGGACTTACTCTGGCTCAGGTTGGCGCGGGTCAGCTAGCGGCGTGCTACGGCCTGGGCTATCCACTGCTACTACTACTCCGCCGCCGCGAGGACCTACAGGACCGTCTGCGGTAACGTCCATTACCTCCCACGGCTCGCCCCACGGGTCACTGCCGCCCAAGGTAACGATGCCGGGCGAAGGCATGTAACCCTCCGCCTCCAGCGCGACCAACAGGTCGGCGTGCTTGTGGCGGTCAACGATGAGGACGGTCGGGGACAGGCGGCCGAGGATGTACTGGCGCATGGCGCGGGAGGCCATCAGCTCGTCGGCGAGCGCGGACGTGTCGACCTGCAGCGTGAAGGCTTGAGCGAAGCGAATGCGGCCGAACGCCGAAGCCCAGTCCCGCACCGAGAACGCCACGTTTTGCGGGATCTCGTTGAGCGCGTGCTTGTGCAGCAGGTTGAGGATCTCGGCAGGGTCGCGGCCGAGACGAAGGGCCCGGTAGATGCTCGTGCGCGAGATGCGGTAGACCATCATCCAGTCCGGTTTCTCCAAGTCGGCGATCTCTTCGATGCGCCAGAGCAGAGTCGTGTCGATGTGGGCCGGCACGAGCAGCTCGAAGTTGGGCTGGATGAAGAAGCGGTCCTCCGTCTGTACGTCGTCGACCTCCTCGTCTCCGCGCAGCAGCGATCGTCCGAGGTCGGTTAGGCGGCAGACCGGGCCCGCGGACGACTCGCCCACGGCCAGCAGACCCTGGAGGATCAAGTAGCGGACCACCTTGTGCTCCAGGCGGCGGCGCAACGACCCTCGGAAGAGATCCGAGGCCATCGGCTCGACCTCACGGAACAGGGCCTGAAGATCGACCCAGGTGTCTCCGGGGAGGGTCATCAGCACCGACAGCACCGCCTGTACGTCAACGTCCGATGAGATCCGCGCCTCGCGCCAGAATGCCAACAGGTCCTCGCGGCGCTGCCTAAGCGGGAGGGCCATCCACTCCTCAGCCTCCATGGTCGGCACGACGGACGAGTCGACTACCTCACACAGCTCGCGCGAGCGGCAGTAGTCAAACACAAAGTCCAGCGGGTCGGGATGCAGCCCAGTCCCCGGCGGCTGGTCACGGCTGGAACCGTCGCGAGGGGATGGGTCACGGTCGGAGAGGTCAGGACCGCCCTGGTCGCGCCCCGCCTGCTCCGCGGCAGCCTCCTCGGCCTCCAGGTCGCGGCCCATCATGCGAAGCAGGGCCCGCTGGGTGCGCCGGTAGATGGCTCCGGTCTGGGTCAGCTCTACCTGTACCTTTTGCGTGTACGCAAGGAACTGGCAGATCCATCGCAGCACGGCATACGAGTCATGGCTCTGCGCCCGGACATCGTCAAGCGGCCCGGTGGCGACCCGCTCCAGCAGCTCCTGGCCAAACATCACGGCTAGCTGCGCCTGCAGGTCGGTAGGGACAAAGTAGAACTGCCGGTACTTGGCCCGCCCGACGTAGACCATGCCGCGGCCCATCAGCCCAGCAACCACTTGCGCGCCATTACGGCGGCGGCGGCCGGTCACCTGGTTGATCCGCTGGTGGCACTGCTCCATGACGATGCCGCTGCCGCCGCCCGCGAAAGTGATGACCTTAAGCGCTGCCCGCTCGTCATCCGTGAGCTCGTCGAGGATCGCCCGCAGCGTGGATTGCTTCTTGAGATGGGCGGAGATCAGCTCTGGCAGCGACTCGCCCGCGGAGGGCGTGGCAGCCGAGGCTGGCGATGCCTCGCTCAACGTTGCTGCGGCGCTTGCAGGCGCAATCGGCCCGACGGCGACGCCGGTCCCGCGCAGCCCTGCCGCCGTCACGATACCGTACTGGAGCGCGAGGCTACGCAGGTGAGCCTGAGGTTGGGTGCCGAGGCAGCGGGCCAGATTCATGAGTTGCCCGGACCGGTGACCGGGCGGACCGGCGCCTCTGAGCCGCAGCCAGAGGACCCGTTAGGCAGCGGCGTAATGCGCTCGAGGTCGGCGGAGTCCATAATCTGATAGTCGTAACCCTGCTCGGTCAGGAACAACTGCCGCTTGGCCGCAAACCACTGGTCCTTGGACTCGCGGGTGACGAGCGAGTAAAAGCGGGCGGGCCGGCCATTGCTCTTGGGCCGCAGCACGCGCCCTAGCCGCTGGGCCTCCTCTTGGCGGGAGCCAAAAGTGCCTGAGATCTGAATCGCCACGTTGGCATCCGGCAGGTCGATGGCGAAGTTGGCGACCTTGGAAACCACCAGGGTGCGGATCTCACCGGAACGAAACGCATCGTACAGCCGCTCGCGCTCCTGGTTGGGCGTGCGCCCGGTGATCAGCGGGGCGCCGAGCGCCTCCGCCGCCAGCCGCAGTTGGTCGAGGTACTGGCCCATGACCAACACTCGGTCCTGGCTGTGGACCGCCGTGAGGCGCATCAGGATGTCGAGCTTGGTCGGGTTCTCGGACGCAACCCGGAACTTGTCACGCTCGCTCGCTACAGCATAGTCAAGCCGGATGTCGGGCGGCAGGTCAAGGCGGATCTCAAAGCACTCCGCCTCCGCGATCCAGCCCTGGCGCTCCAGCACCTTCCAGGGGACGTCAAACTTCTTAGGCCCGATCAGCGTGAACACGTCGCTCTCCAGGCCATCCTCGCGAACCAGGGTAGCGGTCAGCCCGAGACGGCGGCGCGCCTGGATCTCGGCCGTGATCCGGAAGACCGGGGCCGGCAGCAGGTGAACCTCGTCGTAGATGATCAGGCCCCAGTCGCGGGCGCCAAACACCGCGAAGTGCGGGAACGTACCCTCGCGCGAGGAGCGGTAGCAGAGTATCTGGTAGGTCGCAAGGGTGACTGGACGGATGTCCTTGTGCTCCCCGCTGTACTCGCCGATCATCGACTCGTCGAGGTCGGTCTTGTCGAGGATCTCGTCGCGCCACTGGCGCAGGGCGACGATGTTGGTGCCCAGGATCAGCGTCTGTGTCCCGAGGGCCGCCATCGCTGCCAGGCCGATCACGGTCTTACCTGCGCCGCAGGGGAGGACGACGACCCCAGAGCCGCCGCCAGGCCCACCTCCGGCATGAAACGCCGAGACCGCCTGCTCCTGGTACTCACGCAGCGCGAACGGCTGTCCACCGAGGCGCGTGCCGCGCAGAGCGATCTCTAGCGGTGCCCCCTCGACGTAGCCGGCGAGGTCCTCCACCGGGTAACCGACCCGGATGACCGCCTGCTTGACGTGCCCCCGGTGGCCAGGCAGTACCTCCAGGGTGTGCGCGTCGAGCTGCGCCGTGAGGTGCTCGCGGACATTGCGCTGGTGCCAGAGCTCGCTGATCAGGGCGACATCGTCGCTCTGCAGGATCAGTCCGTCGCCCCGCCGCAGCAGTTTGAGCCGCCCATAGCGGGAGATGAACTCGTTGATATCGCGGATAACGCTGTCGGGCAGCGGGTAGCGCGAGTAGCGGCCCAGATCGTCGACAATCGCCTTGGCGGAGCAGCCGGCGGCGGCCGCGTTCCAGAGTGATAGCGGGGTGATGCGATAGGTGTGCACATGCTCGGGGCTCTTCTCAAGCTCCGCGAAGCGTAGCAGGAGGTCGCGCGCCTCCTCGAAATGAGGGTTGTCGACCTCCAGCAGTATGGATCTATCGCTCTGGACAATCACCGGTGCACGTGCGGCCTGGCTGTCCACCGGAGGACACCTCTCTCGGAACGGTCCTGTGTTAGTAGCTAATCTTTACTAGTATTCGCCAGCTTGCCGATGTGTCCTGCTGGAAACACTCGGACGCCTCACGCCACAGCGTCGCACAAGCCGACCACCAGCCGCCTCCTACCCGGAAAGTGTCCACAATCTGGACGATTTGGGCTGCTAGGCCTGGGAACTGAGGGGTCATGAGCCAGCGGGATAGGCGTCGCGGGCATAGCACTTTAGTGCTATTTGGGCATACCGCTTCGGGACCATCGTGTCCAACACCTGCATTTAGCTGGGTGTTTGCGCCGCCAGCGGTTTTGCCCCAAGCCCCTCAGACCCCACGACTCCTGCCAGCCCGTCCGAACTATATGGCGTGTAGAAAGCGATGATGGCGGGAGTATCAGCTGGTCACCTGAGTCCCGTCAGAGCTAGTGGTGAACCCGGCTACACCAGAAATGGGGGTGTAGACCGGGTTTCGCGCTTTTCTAGGACTCTGGACTCTTTACAACCTACTTCTACGAGAGGAGTGAAGGGATGTTAGTTAAACGCAAGAGCAAATGGCTGGCGGTCTTGACGGTCATGACCCTGCTGGTTGCTTTGCTGCCCTTTGCTGCATATGCAGCCTCGGTGACCCCGACGGAGATGGGCGGCAATGATCCGACCTACACAGGGTGCGCGAAGTACAAGATAGACCCGGCGGCTAGCGGGACGTACTCATACGCGGGCGGTGTCTCGATCACCGTAACTATCACCAAGACCAAAGACAAGGGCGAGCCAATGGGGTTCGACTGGTCGTCCAACATCCAGATCAGCAAGGTCTACGTGAAGGCCGGTTCTGGCGGCAATCTCTACGAGTATTCGCCTGCTGTGACAGGCGATACTGATCTAGTGCCTCCCGGTCAGAATGCCATTAGCCACATCACGTTCTACTATTGTGGCAGTACCGACGCACCCAATATCGAGCTTGTCAAGTCGGGCACATATGACGACTACAATGACGATGGCGTGTACAATGCCGGCGACAAGATCAACTACACCTTCACGGTGACTAACACAGGCAACGTCACTCTTACTAACATCACCGTGACCGATCCCGTCGTCACGGTCGTGGGCGGTCCGATTGCCTCGCTGGCGTCGGGCGCATCAGACAGCACCACGTTCACTGCTGTCTACACCCTAACTAAGGCTGACATCGATGCGGGATCGTTCACGAACACGGCAACGGCAACTGGACACTTTGGGCAGACGTCGGTTTCGGACACTGATTCCGATACGCAGTTGCTTACAGCCTCTCCGGCTATCGAGCTTGTCAAGTCGGGCACATATGACGACTACAACGACGATGGCGTATACAATGCTGGCGACAAGATCAACTACACCTTCACGGTGACTAACACCGGCAATGTCACTCTTGCTAACATCACCGTGACCGATCCCGTCGTCACGGTCGTGGGCGGTCCGATTGCCTCACTGGTGTCGGGCGCATCAGACAGCACCACGTTCACTGCTGTCTACACCCTAACTCAGGCTGACATCGATGCGGGTTCGTTCACGAACACGGCAACGGCAACTGGACACTTTGGGCAGACCTCGGTTTCGGACACTGATTCTGATACGCAGTTGCTTACAGCCGCACCAGCCGTTGACATAGAGAAGTATGTGTCGGCCGATGGCGGCACCACATGGCTCGAAGCCGATTCAGCTCCTGGTCCGACTCTGTATGAGGGCACCAATCCGCAGTTTAGGTTCGTAGTGACAAACACTGGCAACGTAGCTCTTTACGCTCTTGAAATCAACGACGATGTGTTCGGCTTGGTTGGCGGGGCATCGCCCTTGGCACCGGGCGGCGTATGGACTGTGACGTACACTGGTGCTACCTGGAGCCAAGGCCAGCACGCCAACACGGCCACGGTCACCGCGTACTGCTACGATCCTCAGCTGGTTCTGCAGACGCTGGAGGTTAACGGACCCTGCGTTTCTGATAGCGACATGGCCCACTACTACGGGGCAGACGACACCAGCTACTTCATCCACGGCTACAAGTTTAACGACCTCAACAACAATGGTGCCGACGATGATGAGCCTGGTCTTGGCAGCTGGACCATCAACCTGTGGACGTATGATGGCGAGGGCGGCTACGACCTCTTTCGCACAACGACAACAGACTCCACTGGTTACTACCGGTTTGATAACCTCTGCTGCGAGACCGAGTACTACATAACCGAGGGCCTCAAGGCAGGCTGGAATCAAACCTATCCGAAGGTCTCCACCGAAGACTCGTTTGCGATGTCCGGCCATGGCCGTGGCTGGGGTCCAGTGCAGGCCTGCAGCAATGCCGGCGTTTCGACGGCATTGGTTGAGGTCCCGTACTGCCAGCTGTACGCCTTTGGCAACTACCGGCCATTCGACCCACCAGGCCCCACCGGCACCTTGACCGTCATCGTGGTCAAGACTGACGGCGGCAATGTTAGCGGCTTGACGGTCAACGTCAGCGGCGCCATTGGCTCTACCCTGACGACCAACGCTTCTGGCACTGTCACGCTTGGCGGCCTCTACGCCGGCACCTACACGGCCAACTCTGGTGACACTGGTTACACCAGCGACGGTCCCAAGTCGGCGACCCTGCCCAGCGACAGCAGCACGGCGACAATTACGATCACGCTGACGCCGGCGCCGCCGCTCGTTGGTGCCCTGCGTGGCATTGTTCTCGAAGACGAAACCGGCGACCCGCTACCTGGCGCGTCAGTTACCATCTACGGCCCAGGTGGCACGGTATTCACGACCCTCACGGCTGACAGCGAGGCCAAGTTCTTCGTCGACAACGTCCCGCCTGGAGCCTACACGGCTCTTGGTACTCTCGCTGGCTACACCTCCGGCACCGATGGTCCTGTGACCGTCGTTGCAGGTGAAGTTGCGGAGATGCTGCTGGTTCTTGCTCCACAGCAGATCATCATCCCGCCGGACGAGCCCGAAGAGCCCGAACATCCGAAGACTGGCGTGAGCTACCTGCCCAACGTGACCATTGGCGCAGCGCTCATGCTGGCTGGCCTGGCGGTAGGCCGTCGTCGCGGCCGCCGCTAGGAACTTATAGCTCGACCAACGAAAGCTTGAGGGCCCGGCCGCCCGGCCGGGCCCTCAAGCCACTCTCAGGAGGCACAGGATGCGATCTCGCCGCCAGAGGCAACGCCAAGATCGGGGCCGACGGGTGCTGAGCACGCTGCTCATCATCGCCGGCCTTGCCCTGATCCTGATGCCCTTCGCCCACACGGCATATGCCTGGGCGCAGCAGCAGTTGATGGCGCGGGGCATCTTCCTTTTTGGCGCTGCCGATGAGCCGGCGCTTGTCGGGGATCCGCCACCGGTAGACCCTCCGCCGTCCGGCGGTACGGGGGAGCCAACCACGCCACCTGCGGACCCACCACCGGCCCCGGATCCGACACCGCGTGCTCCGGTTTGGCGCATCTACATCCCCAAGCTCAAAGTGGACGCGATCCTGGTCTACGGGACGACTCCTGCCAAGCTCGCGCAGGGTCCAGGTGTGTACCCCGAGGGGGTCAAGCCGGGGGAGCCGGGCAATCTGGTGATCGCGGGCCATCGAAATGCGTATGGGAATTGGTTTCGGCATCTGGATAAGCTCGTCGAGGGCGATGTGATCTATGTCACGGTCAACAATACTGCCTACTTCTACGAGGTTGAGCGGGTGTTTGTGATCAAACCCACAGACTGGAGCGTGATCAAGCCAGTCGGCTATGATGTTGTCACCCTGACCACCTGCCATCCTTACGGCAGCACCACGGAGCGGCTGGTCGTGCGCGGGCGGTTGGTGCAGGTGGTGGAGGGCTGGGAGCGGCCCGGGACGCGGTAGGCCCAGAAATACCGCGAGGCCGGGCGCCTGCCCAGCCTCACCGCTCTACTATCCCAACCTCGACGATCGACTCTAGGCATCGCCTCCGTCTATCCGTCGTGTTGCCTGCTATGCGATTTGCTCGTTACCAGCTTATCTGTTGGCTCCGGGTAACCTGTATCTTGCCGCCCACGTACTTGCCGGTGATCGACCGGTCGCCGTAGTTGTCTGTGATCAGGGTACCGGCTCCGAGGGCCTTGACGCCGGGTAGCGCGATGCCGGCGCGGTTGTGTGTCGGGTCAAAGGTTACCCACCCTAGATGGGGCAGGTAGGCCTCCGCCCAGGCGTGCCTGTAGCCGCGCAACTCGCTGCCGTTACCCCAGGCCTGGCGCGCCGTGTTGAGGTCGCGGCCCCAGCCGGTGACCATCCGCGCAGGGATGTCCATGGCACGTGCCAGCGCGACGAAAAGGCTGGCGTACTCCTCGCAGACGCCGCTGCCGTTGGCCAGAGCCATCAGTGCGCCCTGGTTGCGGGCCGGCGATGCCGAGTCGTACCGCAGCAGTTCCCTAGTGTGGGCAAATGCCCGGCTCAGCTTGTCCTCAATGCTGCCACCGGCGCGCGCGATCGTCGCCGCGATTGCAGTGATCTCACTGGCGTCTGACTCGATCTTAGGTTGCGGGGCGAGGTGCTGTGCGACCACCGGCCCGACCTCGCCTGTACCTCCAGCGCCCCAGATCCGCACCCGGTATTCTTGCCGGATGACCAGCGATGAGCCAGCGGCGATGCCTGTCAGGTCGAAGCGGGCCGCGCGGTTGCCCAAGGTGTCTAGAGTGACCTCCAGCGGAGCGGGGGTGATCTTCTCGCTCAGGATGACCTGGTTGGCCGATTGGGGCAACGCCATCAGCGGCACGGTGACTTCTCCGCGACGCACTGCATCTGTGCCGGCATTGGCGAGGGTGGTGAGCATCACCACGGTCATCTCCACCGACGGAGCTGCTGCGGCTATCGTGCCTGTGGGTGCTGCCGGGGCAGGAGCAGGCGCTGTGATCGTGCGCACCGGGGCCGTCGGGCTTGCAGTGCTGGCCGCCGGCTTGGGCATCGGGGCCGGTGAGGGCGCAGGCGCTGGGGATGGCGCGGGCTCCGGCTGGGGTGGCTCAGGCGGGACGGGGGCCGGCGGCACTGGCGTTACTAGGTTGGCCGAGTCGACTATGCTAACCACCGGCGCAGGGGTTATGGCTTGCGCCAGGGTTTGTGCCCCTAGCGGCGAGATGATGACCAGATTGAGCAGGACCAGCAGAATGGTGATGCGTCGGAGCGGTCTGGGATGTAGGGCTGCGGTTTCGCTCACGCCGTGACCTCCAAAGCGCCTTGATGGCGTCCTCGTGGTGGTGGCGGCCAGTTGCTGCCGCGCGTTGTACGGACGTCATCGGTGCTGGCCTGCCGGAGGCTTTAGCGTGTTTTAGCTGGGCTTTTGGGGGACAACAAAGCCCCGCCTCCCGGCGGGGCCTGATTGTACCACTCTGGGCTGGTGTTTTGTCCTACTATCGGACGAAGGGGTTTGTCCGGTCCACCGGCACTCCACCCGCGGCCGGGTCGGCAGGGCCGATGTGCAGCTTGATGTCAAACGACCCGTCGACGGTCGTGCCCGTCGGCACGCTGTAGCGGGCCTTGCTGACCTCAAAAGCGAGCATCTTCTCCATCTCCATCAAGAACGAACGCGTCTGGGCGTAGCTCGGCGCGGTGAAAGTCAGCGTGGCTTGGCTGCCCGACAGCCGCACGGAGCTCAGCCTGATCCCGTAGCGCTGGCTCTGATCCTGCCAGAAGACCAGGCTCTGCGGGGTATTGGTCACGGCGCGCGCCTCGGCGACCCAGCCGTCCAGCTCGCCTTGGACCACCAGTAGTCTGGCTTCGGTCTGCGGGACCTCAGCCTGCCAGCGGACGAGCTTGGTGTGCTCGGTCTCCAGCTTGGCTACCTGTGCTGCCCCGGCCTCGATCTCAGCCTTCTTGGGCACGTACACATAGTTGTAGAAACCCACGCACATCGCCACGATCAGCAGCATCAGCAGCAGGAACTTCTCGCGTCCCGTGAGTTTCACCGGCCGGTCACCCCCTTGGTGCGCACGATGTCAATCGTCGCCTGGAAGTCCACCCGGCCCTGGCTTACGGTTATCTGGCCAACGGATGGCTCGCGGTACAGCGGCGAGGCCGTGAAGTTGGAGATCAGCTGCGCGACCTGCGCCAAGGTGCTCGCTGAGGCCGCGATCACCACCCGTTGCTCATCCAGGCGGAGATCGCGGATCTGCACCCCAGCCGGTAGCCGGCTGGCCAGCTCGTCCGTGTACACCGACCATGTCAGCCGCCGCTCGAAGTCGCTCACGACCCGCTGCAACTCGGCTTCGAGGCGCATCAGGTTCTCGCGCTGCACCCGCACTGGCTCAAGCGCGGCGATGGTGGTCGTCAGCTCCAGCTTGCGCTCGGCCTGCCGGCCGAGCTCGCCGTTCATCTTGAGGAACACCCCAGTAAACGCTGAGAACACCACCAAGAAGAGCAGCGGGTATGCCAGACTGCGCCGCGTGCCCAGGCCTGTCCTTAACTCAGGCGGCAGGAGGTTAACGGCTGCCAACGCTGTCCACCTCCCCCAGAGCTAGACCCAGCGCCACGGCGAGCACCGGGAACACGTCCTCGGCGCCATCCGCAGCAGGGCCCTTGCCCTCAATCCGGCCCTCGGAGGACGGCATGTACACCCGCAGGGCAGAGATGTCCATCAATCCATCAAGAGACGAAACCAAGTGCTCCTGCAGCTGCTCCGCCATGCCGCGCAGCCGGGCGTTGCCTCCGATCAGGACAACATCGCTAAAGCGCACCTCGCGGTTGCGGCTGTGGAAAAACTCCAGAGACAGCCGGACCTCCCGAAAGAGTGACTCCGCAACCGGCCTGATTGCGTGGCTGATGAGACTGTCCTCCGCCAGGCCGTGCTCCCGCTTGAGCTGCTCGGCCTCCTCGAGGGGAACCCGCATCCCCACCGAGACCGCCTTAGTCAGGTCCTGACCCGCCACGCGCAGCACCCGCTGCAACTGCAGCACGCCGTCCTGGTAGATGCTGACGTTGCTTGTGCCCGCGCCGAGGTCGACGATCACCTGGACGTTTGGCTGGACTGCCGTTGCCGCTTGCTCTTCGGCTAACGCTTCGGACCCACGCTTGGCCCGCCTTGGTTGGCGCTTGACCGCCGCCTGCGACCGGCTGCCTGGAAACACCGCCCGGTAGGCTGCCAGCGGTTCGATGTCGACCCGCGTCGGGACGAGTCCGGCGTCACGCAGGGTTTCGACGAGGGTCGTGACGGGATCGCGCTGTGTCGCGACCAGGAGGACGCGGCTCATATCGTCTCGTCCTCCGTCCGACTGGTGGTAATCGTACAGGATTTCCTCGGCCGGCATCGGTACGTGCGCCGTGACCTGCTCCGCTACGGCCTGGCGCAACTCGCCCTCGCGCATGCGCGGGAAGTCGAGGTGCTGCAGGACCAGCGTCTGCCCGGTCATCACCGTGATGACCTCGCCTGGCGCGATGCCCGATTGGGCCAGCGCGTCCTGGAGTCCGGCGATCAGCGCATCACGGTTGCGGACCACCCCGTCAGCCACTGCCTCAAGCGGGGTAGGGGTGATTGCATACCGGAGCATCGTGGGGTTGGACCCGCGGCTCAGCTCCACGATCTTGATAGCGCTGTGGCCGACGTCGAGCCCGACGATTGTCGGGCGCCTGGAGCGCAGGCTAAGGTACGCGATACCTGCGATAACGATACCCGCGGCGGCGGCAGCATAGAAGTACGGGATATCCAGGCCCCAGAGAATCAGCGAGGCCGAGATGCCGATGGCGGGGAGGGTGCGCGACAAGATGGCACTTCCCTGGCCAGACCGCGCCTGTGGCGGACGGGGCGCTTTGCCCGCCTCGGCCTTGGCGCGGCGTCCCTTTCTAGAACGTTTAGGTTGAGTCAAGTAGAGCCCTCCTGGGCACCGGCGCTCACGAGCCTGACGTCACCCGTGCCCGTAGTTCTTCCTAGCGCAGGCGAGCCAGCAACTGCGCGTAGAGATTAGATGCGCCCAGCTCGTCCAATGCATCTGATGGTGTACCTGTGACGTAGCACTCCCCGAGCCCAAGCGCAGACACGCCCGGCCTCGTGGGATCCTTGATGACGCACAGGCCGTCGAGCCTCAGCCTGTAGGCCACTATGCTCCCACCTGAGTACAGGATTCCCCGACTCTTGAACAGGTGAAAGCGCATCTGGCCGCTGTTTGAGACGATAGCGAGGGTCCCCCAGCCCGGATCAAAGTCTTCCTCGCCGGGTACGCCAGTCGGTGCGACTCGAACCGGGTCATTGAGCAAGCTGACGTCTGTGCCTACTTCCAGGACCTTGTTCCAGTTAGCGTTATCGCGCGGCGGGTAGATAACACTATCTCCCCAGTTGTTGTTATTGACCGCCACCTCTGGAAGGCTAGTTGGAACAAACAGGCGATTTTTCTGCTGAGGCTCGTTAGTTATGTCAACCCATACTGTCGCCTGACCACTCTCCGTATCGCCAATAGCCGCGGGCGTGTGCGGCTTGACCTGCCCCTCGAAGATGAGGTCGCCCTCGGCCCAGATGATGCTGCCATGACCGAGGATCACCTCATATTTCCGGTTATTGGCGTGAAAGGGGAAAGGCGTCCAGGTACTTGATCCGTCAGCTGCCGGGTTGGCGGCAAACACCACATTGTGCTCTGAGAGCAGGTAAAGCTTGTGTCCATTGCTCTCAAAGTCGGCAATGGAGATGTTGGTGGTTGGCAGCAAGATGAGGTCTTCTAACAGCTCAAGCCTACCAACAACCTTGGAGTTGCTGGTCGGCACGATTTCCAGGACTCCGGCGGCCTTTATGGTGATCGCCGAGCCGAGCGTGCCCTCATAGCGCGCCTTCATTGCAGCTGGGGAGGCTAGAGTCCCAGCAAAGGCATGGACAAGTGAGCTGTTGGGCGGCGGCTGAGCCTGGACCTCGGTGAACGCTCCAGCGGGGATCTTGGTCTCGATCGTCCCGCGTAGTGCCTCTGCGATCGGCGGCACACCACCGGACCCCAACTCGTACTTGCCCGCGAGCCATGGATGGTCGGCGACAAACTCCTCTACAGGCTGTGTGCCGCGAATTCGGCTGCCGGTGCCCCACATGACGTTCCAGATGTTAAAGGTGCGGCGGTTATGGCTAGTAGCTGTGAGATTCCCAATGACTTGGAACACACCATCGGCAAAGTGCCAGTTAACCGGCTCGTCACTGACTCCACCGCCGGCGTTGTTATAGAAGGTCAAGTCGACAGTCGGATCACCGAGGTAGAAGTTCGCACCATCTAGCTCCTGCTCGATTGACACCAGACTTACCGATGCGGACGCGAGTTGCGTTCCGTACGGTGTCTGCCCAAGCGACTCGAAGAGGAAGACGCCGGCTGTTGCGGTGGGAGTTACCGTGACCTCAAACGTCCCACCTGCATGGCCGCCGCCAGGCTCAGTTACTGCTCCCTCGACGATGGCGCTCGCCAAGCCGTCCTCGAAGATTTGCTTATGTATGCTGCCGAGGGCCTGATGATTGGTTAGAGCAAAGTTGAGCCCCGTCTCGGCTACGTAGTAGGCCTGTGTGTTTTGGTACTCTCGGGCGGCCATGCTTTTGCCAAAGACGGAGTTGCGGAGTATGCCGCCGACCAAGATCACGGCAATCAACAACACGATAAGACTCATCACTAGGGTTGCCCCGCGACCACTTCGCAACTTCTGAGTCATCTGAGCCGCCTCCTAATGCCAGAGCAGATTCTTTTTGCATTGCCGTCGTTAGGGATGTTTGTAGCTCCACTCGTGAATGAGAGTCCGGGTCGCATCCTGAAGCACAAGACGGAGGCTGTACGTCCTGTTCTTATGAAATGATTGTGATACTGTGACTTGGGTCAAACCCTCAGCGATTTCCACATTGCCGTCGGGGTTGCCGCTGAAGTACAGTCTGCCGCCAACAGGGCCACCTTCGACCTGCCAGGTAACCATCATGCTATAGTGGTTTGGGCCCGTTGAGATGGGCGTGACCGTAGGGCCGTCAATCAACGCCAGCGGTGAGAGAGGCGGAGGCTCTGGCGGTTCTGAGTCCCCGAATGAGCCTCCCATCGCTGAGTTGTTGCGCATCACGACATTAACGGCGTAGCTCAACTCGACGGGCTTCCCAAAGGTGATGTGCCGGGTTGAGTCAAGGGATACCCGCCTAACCCCTGCGATACCAGTTGGTGCGATCACAAATGATTGGATGTTGCGCGACACTGTACGCGAGCCAACCTTAAGGATTGAGCCTGACAAGGCAATGGTGACGGGTTGCGCACTCTCCGCGAACGTGTCCTTGTCGACGACCCTGACAACATACTCCGAGACGCCAGAAACCGGCTGCGTGACATCGATCGCCACTTTGAGTACCTGCTCCACCGCCTCGGCGGCGTAGACCAGCTCCCGTTGCACTCTCTGGGAGACGTCAGCCTCTGAAGACGTTCTCATGAAGGCTAGACTTGCGCCTGCGAGGCTGACCAAAAGCACTGCACTAAGCGCGAGAGCAACCAGTGTCTCCATGAGAGTGAAGCCCAAGCGTCTATTGGCCATATCGCACCGCCACCATTTGATGCTGCCGCACACCTGTCAAAAACGGGTACGTCACGACTACGGTGATTGTCATCGTGCCATCAACAAAGGACTGCTCCGCAAGGACTTGGCGCGTGAAGTTGGGATAGTCGGCGAACGGCACAGGCCCAAAGGCCGAGACCGACGGGCTGGCCAGCGCATCCTCCATCGTCAACTGGGCAACGTGCTTGGCAATCTCAAGCATGCGTGACTCACGGACTGTCAAATAACCAGCGGTAAAGGCCCCCAGGAAGGCCGGGATAAGTACACCGAGGAGCACGACAACCAACAGCATCTCTATGAGACTAAACCCCTGCTGCCTACGCCCCACCTGCTTACTCTCCCTCCTGACTGTCTTTGCCAACTCCTGCTAGCTGCGCCTCTTTAGCTCGTTAGCACCATATGTGTTTTCTGGCCCTAAAAAGCCGGAACCTTCACCAATACGTCCTTCACCTGGGTCCCTTAGGCCCCAATCACCGTCCACATCCTAAACATGGGCAGGGCCACCGACAACACGATGAAACCGACGATCACCGCGAGGCCGAGCACCATGATTGGCTCGATCAGCTTGCTAAACGAGTCGGTCATGTACGTAAGGTCGCGCTCGAAGTAGCCGGCCAGCCGGTCGAGCATCATGGCGATCTGGCCGGTTTCCTCACCGACAGCAATCATCTGCGGCACCATCTCCGGGAAGACATTGGTCTTGCGCAGCGGGGCCGAGATACGGTCGCCGCGGCGGACCGCCTCGCGGGTCTGGCCTACCGCCTGCGAGAGCACTTTGTTGCCCATCACCTGCTCCACGAGCGTCAGGGCCTGCACGACCTGCACGCCCGAAGTGGTTAGAGCGGCGAACGTGCGGCAGAAACGCGACACGCCGTCCAGCATCACCAACCGGGAGAAGATCGGGATCCGCAGCACCAGCGCGTCCCAGCGGTAGCGGCCTTCTGGAGTCTGCAAATACTTAGCGATAAAGAAACCCATAAGGCCCAGCCCAGCGAGGATAAAGACGATGTAATCCCGCGCCCAGAGCCCCATAGTCAGCATCAGTTGGGTCAACGCCGGCAGCTCGCCGCCAAGCACCTCGAACATGCTCGCGAAGTTGGGGATCACGAAGGCGACCAGGAAGATGCTTACCAGCACCGACAACACCGCGACGATGACCGGGTAGGTCATGGCGCCGCGCACCTTGGCGCGCACGTCGTACTCGCGCTCAAAGTGGTTGGCGCTGCGCTCAAGGGCGTCGTCGAGGTTGCCGCTAGCCTCGCCCGCCGCGACCACTTTGGTCAGAATAGGCGGGAAGATCTGCGGGTGGCGCTCCAGCGCCCAGGTGAGCGTGCCGCCGCGGGCGACGTCTGCCGCCACAATCCGCAGCACAACCCCGAAGTACGGGTTAGGTACCTGGGCGGCGACAGTATGCAGGGCGTCGATGATCGGGATACCGGCCTCGTACATCGTGCCGAGCTGGCGGCAAAACAGGGCCAGCTGGCGCAGGGTAACAGTGCGGCGTCTAACGCGCTGCCCCGCAGTGCCGGTCAGCACTTGGGCAGCCGCACGGGGCCGGCGCTTGGCTACGCTGGAGCTACCGAGTCTTAGTCTGGCAATCATCGTGCGATCACACACCCACTGACTGCCGGGACAGGATCTCGCCGGCAGTCTCTCTTGTATGCATCACATATTGATCTGAGGCGATCGCACCGGACTCGAACAGCGCCCGCAGCGAGCTTTCCATGGTGTGCATGCCGAACTTCTTGCCGGTCTGGATCAACGAATCCACCTGGTGCGTCTTGCCCTCGCGGATCAGGTTGCGCACGGCCGGTGTGGCAATTAGCACCTCTGTCGCTAGCGTCAGGCCGGAGCGATCGAGGCGGGGCAGCAGCTTCTGAGCGACGATGGCCTGCAGCGTCATGGACAGCTGGATCCGGATCTGTTGCTGCTGGTACGGCGGAAAGACGTCAACGATTCGGTCGATCGTCTGCGCGGCGGACGGCGTGTGGAGCGTCGCCAGGACCAAGTGGCCGGTTTCGGCAGCGGAGATCGCTGTCGCAATAGTATCGAGGTCGCGCATCTCACCGACCATGATCACGTCGGGGTCCTCGCGCAGTGCCGACCGGAGGCCGGTCACGAAGCTCTGGGTGTCGACAAACACCTCACGCTGGTTGACCATGCTGAGGTTATGGCGGTGTAGGTACTCAATGGGATCCTCAAGCGTCAGGATGTGACACGCCCGCGTCGCGTTAATCCGGTCAACGATGGCCGCCAGCGTCGTGGACTTGCCGGAGCCCGTCGGTCCCGTGCAGATCACAATGCCATCAACCTTGTCGGACAGCCCGCGCACAACCGGTGGTAACCCCAGGTCCTCGAAGGACGGGATGATCTCCGGGATCAAGCGCATTGCGACGCCGATCGAGCCGCGCTGCTGGTAGACGTTGACGCGGTAGCGGCCGAGCCCTGGGACGCTGTACGAAAGGTCGATCTCGCCACGCTCAGCGAGCGACTGCCGCCGGTTATCGGTGAGAACCTGCTCTGACAGGCCCTTAGTATCCGCCGGGCGGAGGATCGGTAGCTCGAGAGGATACAGCGTCCCCGCGATACGCAGGGTCGGCGGGCGGCCAACGGCCAGGTGCAGGTCACTGGCGCGCCGCTCGGCAGCGATCTCGAGTAAAGGTCTAAGCTCCATCTGAGCTACTTACCTCCTCCTTGGTTGAGCAGGGTGACGCGCAATACCTCGGACACGGTTGTCGTGCCCTCCAGCACCTTGCGCACGCCGTCCTCGGCCAGCGACATCATCCCCTCGGACACAGCCTGGCGGCGGATGATGTTGGTCGGGGAATGCTTGACGACCAGGTCGCGCAGGTCTTCGGTGATGTTCATCAGCTCAAAGATGCCTGTGCGGCCGCGGTATCCCGTGTTATGGCACCGCGTACAGCCTCTTCCCCGCCGAAGCCGGTATTCGCCCGGGGCGAGGCCTAGGGCAATGGTGTCGGGGTGCGAGGGGCCGGCTGTGTACCACTCGGCACAGCTGTCGCAGATCTTGCGCACAAGGCGCTGTGCCAGCACGCCGATGACAGACGACGCGACGAGATAGGGCTCAACGCCCATGTCGATCAGACGGGTGATGGCGCCAGGCGCGTCGTTGGTGTGCAGCGTGCTCAGCACTAGGTGGCCGGTGAGGGCGGACCGCACGGCGATATCGGCGGTGTCCGTGTCGCGGATCTCGCCGACCATGATGATGTTGGGGTCCTGGCGCACGACGGATCGCAGGATGTTGGCGAAGTTGACCCCGGCGCGCGTATTGATCTGCACCTGATTGACGCCCTCGACTCGGTACTCGACCGGGTCCTCAATCGTGATGATGTTGCGGTCAGGACGGTTGAGGATCTGCAGGGCGACGTAGAGCGTGGTGGACTTGCCGCTACCGGTTGGACCGCAAACAAGTAACATTCCGTGCGGATGGCGGAGCATTGACAGGTATGAGGCGGCGACGCGCTCGTCCATCCCCAGCTCATCAACGGTGTCAAGGGTGCCGCCCTGATTGAGCAGGCGGACGACGACCTTCTCGCCAGAAATGGTCGGAATGGTGCTTACGCGCAGGTCGAGCGCCGTCCCGTTGACCGGGTAGCGAATCGAGCCGTCCTGCGGCAGGCGGCGCTCGGAGATGTCGAGGTCGGCCATGATCTTGATCCGGGAGACGATCCCCGGGTGCAGGGCCTTGTCGATTTGATTGATCTCGACGAGCGAACCGTCGATGCGGTAGCGCAGCCGGGTGAGGTCCTCCCAGGGCTCGATGTGAATGTCGGAGGCCTGCTCTTCGTAGGCCTGCTGAACGATGGTTTCGACAACGCGGACAACCGGGCCCGTGGCCTCATCCTCGCTGGAGTACTCGCGGTTGATGTACACCCGCTCGATGGCCTTTTGCAGGTCGCTCTGCGTCATGACCACCATATTGATCTTCGAGTTGGTCAGGAAGCTTAGCTCGTTATGCGCGACGACGTTGCGAGGGTCGGCGACTGCCACCGTGAGCACACCGTTGTCGAGCCGCATGGGCACGGCGAGCAGGCGTCTGGCGGCCTGCTCAGGCACGAGCTTGACGGCATCGGGGTGAAACTTTGCCTCACGCAGGTCAAGGTATGGCAGGCTAAGCTGGGCAGCCACAATCTGCGCGATATCAGGCTCGGTGGCCCAGCCGCGATTGGTGAGAACGTCGCCGAGGCGTACGTTGTTAGAGCGGCTTGCCGCGATCGCTTCCGCCAGCTGAGCCTCGGTGATGAGTCCTTTCTCGACTAAGGTTTGGCCTAGCAGTTTACGGCTCAAATGGTCCTCCGGTCATGCGGCGTCTGAGTCATCCTAACTCGTCCGTACACGGTGTATCGGCGCCACAAAGACGCAAAAACACCCAGCACTTCACCACCACCTGCGAATGCGGCGGGGGTGAACCGCAGGTGAAACAGCCAGGACGGTATGGGGGCGGAGCGGACTACCTATGCACTTGATACTTACTTCGCAGCTGAAACCGCCTTTAAGGGGGTACCTCCATCAACAGGTAGTCGCCCCCCGGCGATAGAATGGGGTGTGTACTCAACTCCGCCCCCGGCCCAGCCTCGCCGCCAGGGGGGCAGGGGAGGCCTGTTATGATGCCAGATTTGGCTGCCGGCAGCTTCGTGTTCTTGTTTGGACTAGTCATCGGCAGTTTCTCTAATGTGTTGATCGCCCGGCTCCCGCGCGGTGAGTCAATCGGCGGCCGCAGCCGGTGCCCGGCGTGCGGGCACGAGCTCGCTCCGCGCGACCTCGTGCCGCTGGTGAGCTGGGTGCTGCTCCGTGCGCGATGCCGCTATTGCCGCGCGCCGATCCCCGCCCGCTACCCGTTGGTCGAGGTGCTGATGGGCCTGCTGTGGGTCGCGACATGGCGGGCCGCGACGGGGTGGCTGGTGCCGGTCGCCCCGGCCGGCCAGGCGGTCCAGCTCGGGCTGCATCTCGCCTACGCCACCGCGATGCTGGTCATCTTGTACACCGACTTCGAGCGGGCCATTATCCCCAACGTCGTCGTGCTGCCGGCTGCTGTCCTCGCCCTGGTGGCGGCGGCGCTGCGGCTCGATGGGGCTGGGCCGACGCTGCTCGCGGGTGGCCTGAGCGCGGTGGCCGGGGCAGGGCTCTTTCTGATCCTGTTCATCGTCAGCGGCGGCGCCGGCATGGGTATGGGCGACGTCAAGCTGATGCTCTTCCTCGGGCTGGCCCTCGGCCCCCTCAAGCTGCTGCTGGCTGTGCTCGGCGGATCGGTGGTGGCCTTGGCCCTGGCGGTGGTGATCATGATCTTCTTCAGGCACCGCGTGGCCGAGCTGCGTAGCGTAACCGTCAATCTGGAGGATGACGAGGAGCCCGAGATCGAGGACCGCTTCCTCGGCATCATGGTCATCAATGGTAAGCCGGCAGTGCCGCTCGGGACCTTCCTGGCGATGGGGTACTTCATGGCGTACTTCTGGGGCGATGCGGTGATTAAGGTGTGGTTGGGCTACTAGGAGCGCGATGCGCTGCCGCTCGCAGCCTCATTGGCGCGGCTGGGGTCACGGGCACGCGATGCGCTGCCGCCGCTCTTGCCTCATTGGCGCGGCTGGGGTCACGCGCCGGGTGAGGCTGCGAGCGGCGCAGCGCCTCGCTTCGGATGTGCGGGTCCGATTGACCGACTCCCGGCGGGGCCTGGGTTGATCTGCCGGCGGGGAGGATCTTCGGGTCGGCCTGCCGGCCGGAGCGGGTCCCATACGCACCAGGGTTATGTGGTAACCGGTGCCGGACGGCACCGCTCCTTCCGATGACCCGGGGCAAATCGCCCCACCAACCCGGCTCGGGTCGGCCTGCCCGCCGGGGAGGGTCCCAGACGCACCAGGGTTATGTGGTAACCGGTGCCAGCGGCACCGCTCCTCCCGTCGACCCGGGGCAGAATGGCCACCTAGGGGGCCCCAGGCGGACCTGCTTGCCCGGTGGGTCTTGGAGGGAGTCCCAAACGCACCAGGGTTATGTGGTAACCGGTGCCGGGCGGCACCGCTCCGCCCGACGACTCGGGGCAAATCGGCCCCACAGCAGCAGGATCCGCCTCTCACACCCCAAAAGCTAGGCGATGACGCCGCTCGCAGCCTCACCCGGCGCGCGACCCCAGCCGCGCCAATGAGGCAAGAGCGGCGTCATCGCCTAGCGCCCTGAGATCCCCGCCTTCCCCGCCGCCAGCTCCCGCTCGACCGTCGCCGCGTCCGGCCATTGCAGGCTGTCCCGGAAGTGCGCGGCGACGCCCTTGAGCACGCTCGACAGGGCGACCAGGGACTCCGGCGGCAGGCTGTCCACCGCGTACTGCAGACCGTATAGGAACGCCTTATAGACCACGTCGGGGTCGTCAGTGGCGAAGACACCCCGCACAAAATCAGAGCCCTCGGAGGGGAGAAGAACGGTGCAGACCGTCTGCGCTTCCTCGATTTCGTCGGGCTCGACCAGCGTGAGGCCCTGCGGTAGCACGCTCGGCTGGCGCATGGCCGCGAACGCTCCGGCGACCCGCTCAACTGTGTCAAGTAGGTGACCCGACACCTGGCCTTCGCCCATTCTCGCCAGGGAGCTAGCCAGCAGAGCGCCGACCAGGGTGGGGATGGATCCGCTGCGCGGCCCCTCGCCGCGGCTGGCCTCGAAGACCACGCACGCCTTGTCGCCCGCCGCAAACTGTACCGATAGGGCGGCCTGCGCGGGGGTGCCGCTCGTCGGGTGAGTATCGTTGCTCATGGTGGTTTCCTCCTATGTGCCCGTGATGCCCAGCGACTGCTCCGGGCTCTCGTCAAGGCTATTCTAACCTGCCCGACCCATACCTCCGGAGCCGTTGGGGCAGGAGTCACGTCCACGCCCCGCCAAAGTTAGCCTCGCCCACCGCATCACCGCCGAAACCAACTCCGGTCTCGGCCCTGGTGTGATGAGCCTATCACGGGTGGAGGTGCGGCAGTGGTAGGACGCGACGTTTTGTTTGCGGTAATCGAGCGGGCTCTGGAGTGTTCGCCGGGCGACCAGACCGAGGTGCTGATCCAGGCGGCGGATTCGTATTTGACCAGGTTTTCGGGCAACGCCATTCACCAGAACGTTGGGGAGCGAGATCACCGGCTGACGGTGCGCGTCGTGTTGGGGCGCCGCTTGGGGCGCGCGTCGACCAACTCGCTGTCCGACCAGGCTGTGCGAGAGGCGGTCAACACCGCTGCCCGGCTGGCCCGCCTGCAGCCGCCCAATGAGCACTTCCGCTCGCTGCCGTCGCCCGCCCCCGTACGGTCCGTTGCGGCGTGGGATGAGTTCGTTGCCGAGTGCCCTGCCCCGCGGCGCGCCGATACTGTTCGCTCCGTAGTTGACCTCGCCGCCACGCACAACCTTGCAGCGGCCGGCGCCTTTGCCACATCCTCCGAGGAGTTAGCCGTCGGCAACTCGCTCGGCCTGCGCGCCTACCATCCTTACACCGTCGCACGGCTCAACGTGGTCGTCGACTCAGGGAAGAGCACCGGCTACGGCCAGCAGGTTGCGCATCACCTGGACGACCTCAACCCCGCTGCGATCGCCGCCCAGGCTGTCGACACCTGCCTGCTCGGCCGGGGTGCTACTGCAGTCGAGCCCGGGGAGTACGAGGTGATCCTCCAGCCGTATGCCACGGCGGTGCTGGTGGGGTTTCTGGCGCGGATGGCCTTCTCGGGGCAGGCCTACCTTGAGGGGCGCAGCGTCCTCGCCGCGGGTGGTCGGGACGGAGCCGGCGGCAAGCTTGGTGAGCAGTTGGTCAGCGACCGCGTGAGCCTCTGGGACGATGGGCTCGATCGCGACGGGATGCCGTTGCCGTTCGACTTCGAGGGAGTGCCCAAGCGGCGCTTAGCGTTACTCGACCGAGGAGTTGCCGCCAACCTGTGCTACGACTCGCTGACGGCCGGGCGGGCGGGGCGCGAGTCGACAGGTCATGCCGGGCTTGGCCGCGGGTGGGGGCCGATGCCGCTCAACTTGTTCATGGCCCCGGGGGAGGCGACCCTGGAGGAGATGGTTGCGTCGACTGACCGGGGGTTGCTGGTGACGCGTTTCCACTACACTAACGCCGTGCATCCGCTGCGTACCATGATCACCGGCATGACGCGCGACGGCACGTTCCTGGTCGAGGGCGGCCGGGTAGTGCGCCCGGTGCGCAACCTGCGCTTTGGGGAGAGCATCGTCCGCAGCCTGCAGGATGTGCGGGCGGTCGGCCGTGACCGCCGTCTGATCGGTGGCGGGCGGGCAGGGGCGGTACTTGTGCCGGCGCTTAAGCTGGGCGGGTTTAGGTTTACGGGGGTGACGGAGTTCTAGGCGGACGAGCTGTCGCCGGATTGGAGGGCGAGCCAGCACATGAGCGAGCGCAGTGACGAGGCACGAGCACGCGGAATGCCTCTCGGTGAGACGGTTGAGACGTGGGATCACGAGCTCGGGGTGCTCACAGTCGCTATGCGGATTATCCCTGCGTACGGTGAGGGAGAGACCCGTGACGCGGCCATAGAGTCTCTGCTGGACGCAGTGGTGGATTATTGCTCGGTCTACCAGGAACACCGTGAGGCATGGAGCCAGCTGGATCCTCCCGAGATCCAGAAGCTCCTCGATACCCTGATTGGTTGTAGCGGGGATCGCCAAGCCTTGCGAAAAGCACTTGATCTTAGGCCGCACCCAAGACTGTAGCGTCAGCACAACAGCGAGCGTGGGGGCGCCACCGCGCCCCCACGCTGCCACTTAGTCGAGTCACCTAACCGACTGCTCTCTCACTCCAGCTTACCGCCGCAGCGCCGGACCACCGTCGGCTTGCACCGGCTCCCATGCCCGGCGCTGCGGCTATCGGACCTAGACTACGCCACCTGAGTCCTCGGCTGCCACTGGGTGCCACACGGACGTGTCCAGGAGAACCACGCGGCTCGGATGCCGGGGATCTTTGTCCCGTTCGCCGGTCACGTACACTCTCATCCAGCAGAGGTTGTGTTGGTGGTGATGTGAGCCGACCCAGGCGTCGCCGGTCTTGGTCAAACGCATCGCGATCCTCTGGCCTGTGCGTGCTTCGGCCCAGGCCACATAGTACTTCCAGTTATGACACTTGTCCGGCACCGGCAGCATGTAGGCCGCGACGGCGATCAGGTTGTGCTCTGGCCGCGGGTCTACGTAGGCACACCCTGAGATCGGACCTAGCCGCTGTCCCTCCATTGTCGGATGCATGGTCCGGCAGTGCTGGAGGCACAGGTGGACGGGAGGCCGGGGCCAGAGGAACTGCGCCTCTTGGCCGGGCGGCATTGCGGCAACTGCCATAGCCGCCCCCGCGTCGTACTCGCCCGAGACGCCCACTGCGCCGTCAGGCATCTCTTCCCCCTCACTCATGGGGTAGTGCTTGGGCGGTTTCTTGTGAGGGTTGTGAGGCGGCTTGGGCACGCAGATCTTCTGACCCGGGAAGATAAGGTTGGGGTCGGCGATCTGCGGGTTGGCCGCGATCAACGCCTGCAAGCTCACGCCAAACCGCTGGGCGATCAGGAACATGGTATCGCCGGACCGCACTGTGTACACCGTCCCGCCAGGACAGAAGGTGGGCGGAGGCGTGGCAGGCCGGGGCACGCAGATCCGTTGGCCCGGGAAGATCAGGTTGGGATCGGGGATCTGTGGGTTGGCAGCGATCAGCGCCTGCAAGCTCACGCCAAACCGCTGCGCGATCAGGAACATGGTGTCGCCACGCTGCACCGTGTACAGGAAACCGGGCGGCGGGCAAGTCGGAGATGGTGCTACCGGGATGCAGATCCGTTGACCTGGGAAGATCAGGTTGGGGTCAGTGATCTGCGGATTGGCTGCCAGGATCGCTGGTACAGTGGTGCCGAAGCGCTGGGCGATCGTGAATAGCGTGTCGCCCTGCTGCACCGTGTACAGGAAGCCTGGCGGCGGGCACGCCGGCGTCGGCGCGACCGGGATGCAGATCCGCTGACCCGGGAAGATCAGGTTGGGGTCAGTAATCTGCGGGTTGAGTGCCAGGATCGCCGGCACGGTCGTGCCAAACCGCTGCGCGATGGTAAACAGCGAGTCGCCTGGCTGTACCGTGTACAGGAAGTTGGGCGGTGGGCACGCCGGTGGTGGCGGCGGCGGTGGCGGCGGCGCCGTGGCCGGGATGCAGATCCGCTGACCCGGGAAGATCAGGTTGGGGTCAGTAATCTGCGGGTTGAGTGCCAGGATCGCCGGCACGGTCGTGCCAAACCGCTGCGCGATGGTAAACAGCGTGTCGCCCTGCTGTACCGTGTACAGGAAGTTAGGCGGCGGGCACGCCGGCGTCGGCGCGACTGGGATGCAGATCCGCTGACCCGGGAAAATCAGGTTGGGGTCAGTGATCTGTGGGTTGAGAGCCAGGATTGCCGGGACAGTCGTGCCAAACCGCTGCGCGATGGTAAACAGGGTGTCGCCCTGCTGTACCGTGTACAGGAAGTTGGGCGGCGGGCACGCCGGCGTCGGTGCGACCGGGATGCAGATCCGCTGGCCCGGGAAGATCAGATCCGGGTCAGTGATCTGCGGGTTGAGCGCCAGGATCGCCGGCACCGTGGTGCCAAACCGCTGCGCGATGGTGAACAGCGAGTCGCCTGGCTGTACCGTGTACAGGAAATTGGGCGGTGGGCACGCCGGTGGCGGCGGCGGTGGCGGCGGCGGCGTGGTCGCGCCCGGGATGCAGATCCGCTGGCCCGGGAAGATCAGGTTGGGGTCAGTGATCTGCGGGTTGAGCGCCAAGATCGCTGGTACGGTCGTGCCAAACCGCTGCGCAATGGTAAACAACGAGTCGCCTGACTGCACCGTGTACAGGAAGTTGGGCGGCGGGCACGCCGGCGGCGGCGGCGGTGGCGGTGGTGTGGTCGGACCCGGGATGCAGATCCGCTGGCCCGGGAAGATCAGGTTGGGGTCAGTGATCTGCGGGTTGAGCGCCAAGATCGCCGGGACGGTCGTGCCAAACCGCTGCGCGATGGTAAACAGCGAGTCGCCCGACTGCACCGTGTACAGGAAGTTGGGCGGTGCACACGGCGGCGGCGGGGGCGGTGTGGTCGGCGGCGGCGCAGTCACCCGCGGGATGCAGATGCGCTGACCCGGGAAGATCAGGCTGGGATCAGTGATCTGCGGATTTGCCGCCAGGATCGCCGGGACGGTCGTGCCAAACCGCTGGGCGATAGTGAAAAGCGAATCCCCCCTCTGGACTGTGTAGATCGTTCCATCCGGACAAGCCGGCGGTGCGGGCACCGGCACGCAGATCCTCTGCCCGGGGACGATCCGCGCTGGATCAGCTATCTGGGGATTGGCCGCGATCAGGTCCTCCAAGCGGATGGAGAACCGGCGCGCGATCAGGAACATCGTATCCCCCTGCCGCACAGTGTAGATGAAACCCTGTGGACACTCCGGTGGTTCGGGTATGGCCACACTAGACTCGGCCAAAGACGAAACCCCTCCTTTGCGAACTGCTGCGCCATCATATGCAGGGCTCCAGCTATGCGGTGAAACATATGCCCAGCTAAAAAACACAAAGGGGATGAGGTGAAGCCGCCGAAAAGCAGTGGGTCTGGAGGGACGAGCCTTGCCGGAGTGGCATGACGAGTTAAACGACCGCCAACTCGAGGCGGTCACCTACAAAGACGGCCCGCTGTTGATTCTCGCCGGGGCAGGCAGCGGCAAGACCAGGGCGCTGACCTACCGCATCGCGCACCTCATCTATGAGCGCGGCGTGGCCCCGTATCAGATCTTAGCCATCACCTTTACCAACAAGGCAGCCGCGGAGATGAAGGAGCGGGTGGGCCAACTTCTCGGCCTTGACGCGCCGGAGGTGTGGGTGAGCACGTTCCACTCGACCTGCGCCCGCATCCTGCGGCGCGAGGCCGCGCACGTCGGCTACGGCCGTGACTTCGCGATCTACGACACCGCCGACCAGCGTGAGTTGGTCCGGGATATTCTGGCGGAGCTTAGGTGGGACGCCAAGAAGTTTCCGCCGCCCGCCTTTCTGGCGGCGATCAGCACCGCTAAGAACGAGCTACTGCGCCCAGAGGAGTTTGCCAGGCGCGCGGCCGCCCGTTCGGGTGACGCCTGGGCCGAGCGCACTGCGCGCGTGTTTCGCAGCTACCAGCGGCAGCTGGAGCGCAACAACGCTATGGACTTCGACGACCTGATTGCCAACGTCGTGCGTCTGTTCGAGGAGCACCCGGACGTGCTGGCGGCCTACCAACGGCGGTTTCTGCATGTCCTCGTAGACGAGTATCAGGACACCAATCACGCTCAATACCGCCTGGTCCGGGCCTTGGCCGCGGCACACCGCAACATCACCGTGGTCGGGGATGACGATCAGAGCATCTACGCCTTCCGCGGCGCCGACACGCGCAACATCCTGGAGTTTGAGCGGGACTATCCCGATGCGCACGTGGTCAAGCTGGAGCAAAACTACCGCTCCACCGTGACCGTGCTCCAGGCGGCCAACAGCCTGGTGGGGCACAACGACATGCGTAAGCCCAAGGAGCTGTGGACTGAGAACGAGCAGGGCGAGCCGTTGCGGTACTACCAGGCCACCGACCAGCGTGATGAGGCCGCGCACCTGGCCTACAGCCTGGCCGGGCTGCGGCAACAGGGCGAGGCGCTCGGCGATTGTGTCGTGCTGTACCGTACCAACGCCCAGTCGCGCTTGGTGGAGGAGGCCCTCACTCATTTTGGGTTGCCTTATCAGGTTGTCGGTGGACTGCGGTTTTATGACCGCAAGGAGATCAAGGACCTCATCGCCTACATGCGCCTTGTACTCAACCCCGCCGATGCGGTCAGCCTGCACCGGGTGATCAACGTGCCCCGGCGCGGGGTTGGCCCAGCTACCTGGGCCCGGCTCGTGCAGCTTTCCGAGGACGAGGCGCTGCCCATCCTCGATGCGATGGGCCGGATGGCGCAGGAGGGCACCGGGCTGCCCGGGCCGACCCGGCAGGCGCTACGGGACCTGTCGGCGGTTATTGGGGAGCTCAGAGCAGCGAGCGAGACGGCGCGCCCGGACGATGTGCTGGAGGCACTGCTGGAGAGCACCGGCTACCGGCGGGAGCTGGAGCAGGAGAATACCATGGAGGCAGCCGGGCGCCTTGACAACCTGGACGAGTTGGCGCGGCTGGCGGGGGAGCACGCGGTGGGGGCGGAGGATCCAAGCCTACGGGGTTTCCTCGAGCAGGTCGCGCTCGTGTCGGACATCGACAGCATGGACGATGAGGCCACCGACCGGGTTGTGCTGATGACCATGCACACGGCCAAGGGCTTGGAGTTTGATAACGTCTTCCTCATCGGCCTTGACGAAACCGTCTTTCCCCACGAGCGTAGCTTTGGCACCAAACGCGAGATCGAGGAAGAACGCCGGCTCTGCTACGTCGCGCTGACGCGAGCCCGCCGGCGACTGTTCCTCTCGAGCGCGACGATGCGCATCGGTTTTCGGGGTGAGTCGGAGCCGTTGATGCCGTCGAGGTTTCTGGCGGAGTTGCCACCGCACCTCGTACAGGTGATCGGACGCGGCGGACGCGCGGCCGGCCACCTCGGCTCCGCCCAGCTTGCCAGGCAGATGGCGGCTGGCGGGGCAATCGGCAGGCGCGCCCGCCCCGTCGTCAGTTGGCAGGACGCGGCTGCCGCCGGGCAGATGGCCGCTGATGCCGTAACGGTCGCCCGCGGTGCAGGCGCTCCCCGCGCAACGGGGCCGGCAGCCATGACCGAGCAAGACCTGCCGGGGCCGGGGGAGAAGGTCCGTCACAGCAAGTGGGGCGAGGGGACGGTGGTCTCGGTCGCCAAGCGTCCCGACCCGGCAGACAGCGAGATCACGGTGGCTTTCCCCGGACTGGGCATCAAGCGCCTGGTGGCCGGATTCGCGCGGCTGGAAAAGCTAAGCTGAGCAGCGCCGAGCAGCGCTGCCAGAGCGGAGGGGATCGCGATGGAGGGGCCTCTGACGCCGGCGGCGGCGCGCGAGCGAGCTGCCGAGCTCAGGCGGCTGATCCGGCATCACGACTACCTGTACCATGTGCTAGACCGGCCGGAGATCAGCGACGCCGAGTATGACCAACTGCTGCGCGAGCTGCTGCGCCTTGAGGCGGAGCACCCTGACCTCGCGGAGTTCGATTCCCCGACCAACCGGGTTGGGGGCCAGCCGGCCGCCGGCTTTGCGCCGGTGCGGCATGAGGTGCCGATGCTCAGCCTGGGCAATGCGTTCAGCGAGTCCGAGCTCCTGGACTTTGACCGCCGCGTAAGGCAGCTCAGCGGGGCAACAGCGGCGGAGGGCAGGGAGATAGCCTTCGCCTGCGAGCTCAAGATCGACGGCCTATCGATTTCCCTGGTGTACCGGGATGGCCGGCTGGTCCAGGCTGCCACGCGCGGCGACGGTGAAACCGGCGAGGACGTCACCGCCCAGATCCGCACCGTCCGCAGCGTGCCGCTGCGCCTCTTTCCGCCCGCTGACGCCCTTGGCGAGTTGGAGGTGCGGGGCGAGATCTACCTCCCGCGGCCGGACTTCGAGCGGCTCAACGCAGGGCGCGCTGAGCGCGGCGAGCCTGCCTTCGCTAATCCTCGCAACGCGGCTGCAGGCGCGGTGCGCCAGATCGACCCCCGGGTGACGGCCTCGCGCCCTCTCGACTCCTACTTCTATGCGGTCCCGCGGGGGCTGCCCGCCGGAGTGCGGACGCAGATGGAGTTGTTGGGTTTCCTCGAGCAGATCGGCCTGCGCACCAGCGGTCACCGCCGACTCTGCCGCACGATGGACGAGGTTGCGGAGTACTGCCGCCACTGGGCCGCGCACCGCGTCGAGCTGCCGTTTGACATCGATGGTGTAGTCGTCAAGGTCGACGAACTTGCGCTGCGCGAGGTGCTTGGGTATACAAGCAAGAGTCCGCGGTGGGCAGTGGCCTATAAGTTCGCGGCCGAGGAGCAGACCAGCCGGGTACGCCATATTGAGGTGACGGTGGGGCGCACCGGGATCCTGACCCCGACGGCCGTGCTCGACCCGGTCGAGATCTCCGGCAGCACCGTCTCGCGGGCGGTGCTGCATAACGAGGATATCGTGCGGGCCAAGGATGTCCGCCCCGGAGACTTAGTCATCGTGCGCAAGGCGGGAGATGTGATCCCGGAGATCGTCGGCGTGATCGAGGAGCCGGAGCGGGCGGAGGTGGGCAGGCCCGGTCAATGGGTCATGCCGGAGAAGTGCCCTGTGTGCGGCAGTCCTGTCGTGCGCGAGGTCGGTGAGGCGGCGCACCGCTGCACGGGTGGGCTGACTTGTCCGGCGCAGGTAGCCGAGGCGCTGATCCACTTTGGGTCGCGTGGCGCCATGGATATCGACGGGCTGGGGCCTTCGGCCGTGCTGGCGCTGCTTGATGCGGGGCTGGTGCGGGATCCGGGCGATCTCTATCGCCTCTCGGTGGAGCAGGTACAGGGGCTGCCTGGGTTTGCGCGCAAGAAGGCCGAGAACCTGGTTGCAGCCATCGACCGCTCGCGCGGCCGGCCGCTGCGGCGGTTGCTGTTTGCCTTGGGCATCCGGCATGTAGGAGAGCGCGCGTCGCTGTTGCTGGCGCGTGAGTTTGGGTTGATGGAGGGGCTGCTGGCGGCAAGCCCGGAGGACTTGGAGGCGGTGCACGAGATCGGGCCCAAGATTGCGGCGAGTCTTCATGGGTGGCTACAGCGTCCACAGGCCAGGGAGCTTATCGACAAGCTGCGATCGCTGGGGGTCAATACGGAGGAGCCGGGTGCGCGTGGGCGGGGTGGGGACGGTGCAGAGCTGGAGGAGCCTGCGGCCACAGGCGCCGACGCAGGTGGCGGCGCGCTGGCCGGCAAGACGGTTGTGCTGACCGGCACGCTCAGTCGCTTCACGCGCCAACAGGCAACCGAGGCGATCGTTGCGGCGGGCGGCAGGGTGGCGTCTTCTGTCAGCCGGAGCACCGACTTCGTCGTTGCCGGCGAGAGCGCAGGCAGCAAGCTTGCTAAGGCGCAGGAGCTGGGCGTGCCGGTGCTTGGCGAGGAGGAGTTGCAGGCGATGCTGGGCCCAGGCGAGTCTGAGGTTGGATTGACTGAGTAGCGATGCTTCGGCGGCCTGGATCAGACCGAATGCCTGGCTTAGGCGGTCTGTTTCAGACACCTCCTCCCGCCGGCCAAAGCTGACATGTCTGATTTAGACCGGTCGAGCGGCTTCGGCGGCCTGAATCAGGCCGGATGCCTGGCCTAGGCGGTCTATTTCGGACATCCCCCCCGCCGCCAAGCTGACGTGTCTGACTTAGACCGGTCGAGCGGCTTCGGCGGCCTGGATCAGACCGGATGCCTGGTCTAGGCGGTCTATTTCAGACACCTCCGACACGTACCCGCGCTCCTGGCCCCACTACCCCGGCAGACTGATACAGGTACACACAAAGGCGCCCAGCCAACCCCGGCCGGGCGCCTTTGCCTGCATCACACTAGCCCAAGGGCTGTCAGACAGCCCAGTTCTCTCTACTTGACCTTAGCGGCATTAAGAGCCCGCTGTACGGCCTGCTTCCACTTGTCGCTGGAGCCCGTAGCTCTAGCTACGGTGTCGACGCTGGCGACGCCCGACGGCCCTGCCTCAACAAACCGCTGGGCCATGATCTCGCGGGCCTCGTTGGCCTCCTGGTGCGTGTAGGTTTCCCAGTCCTTAGGCGCTCCGGCGGCCGTGATGTCATCAACGAAGACCGCCGTGATCCGGTCGTTCTCGATGGTCACGCGCGCGATGCCGTGCCCCTGCGCATTGGCGTCTGACATCCCAAAGAAGGTGCCGTTGAAGTACGTGGTCGTGATCTGCGGCTTGGCCTTGGCCTTCTCCAGCGCAAACTTCACGGCTTCCTTATACTTGTTGACCGAGCCGGTTGCCTTGGCGATGTTGTCGACGTCCGGGCCGTTCTTGGCGACAAACCTGGCCGGCAGCTGCTCCCACGCCTGCTTGGCCTCAGCGTGTGGGTAGGTGGCCCAGTCCTTCTCCATACCTGTCCCGGTAAACTCCTTTAGCTCGACAGCGGTGATCTTATCTTTGCTGATGGTCACCTTGGCCCAGGTGTACCCGGTTCCATTGGCCTGCGAAACCGCCTGATACGTCCCATCCGTGTAGACCTTTGGCTTGCAGGCGGCTGCGGTAAAGACGAGCGCCAGCAGCAAAAGCGCGGCGATTGCTGTGTGTTTTCTCAAAGGGTCATGCCCTCCCGTTGATTGATAGGTACAGCTCAAGTTGGCTCGCGAGCCGCTACATGCTATGATTGCCGCAGATTGGAGGGGATGTCCCTTGACCATAACTGCAGCTCAGGTCCAGCATGTTGCGACCCTGGCTCGGCTCCGGTTTGACCCGGGCTCGAGCGAGAAACTAGCATATGAACTTACTTCAATATTACAGTATGTAAAAATCCTAAGCAAGGTCCAGACCGAGGACGTTCCCCCCACATCGCACGCTTTGGACCCGCAGTCCAACGTGCTACGAGCCGATTTGGTCTCACCAGGATTGAGCCAGGCGCAAGCCCTCGCCCCGGCGCCCGCCGCCACGGACGGCATGTTCCGGGTGCCGCGCGTTGTCGAGGTCTAGCCATGAGTCAAGACCTCGCCCGCCTGACGGTCGCTGATCTGCTTGGTCTGCTGTCCACTCGCAAGGCAACGCCGGCAGAAGCCTGGAGCAATTATACCAACCAAATCAGTAAGGTTAATGGAATGGTCAGTGCATTCGTCCACCTGTGTGAGTCTCCTGCAGCCTGCGGCGCAAATCTTGACAGAAATCATCGGGATAATTCTGGAGACGATGCCCGGGCCACCTCACCCCTGCATGGGGTCCCGTTCGCCCTCAAGGACAACATCTGCGCCGCCGGCATGCCATGCACGTGCGGCTCGCGCATATTGGAGGGCTACGTTCCGCCGTACAACGCGACCGTGGTCGAGCGGCTGGCTGCCGCAGGCGCGACGCTGCTGGGCAAGACCAACATGGATGAGTTCGCGATGGGCTCGTCGTGCGAGTTCTCGGCCTTTTACCCCACCCGAAACCCCTGGCGCCTCAACATGGTGCCGGGCGGCTCGAGCGGCGGCTCGGCAGCCGCAGTGGCAGCCGACATGGCGGCCTTCGCGCTCGGCTCTGACACCGGCGGCTCGGTGCGCCAGCCCGCCGCATTTTGCGGCATCGTCGGCCTCAAGCCGACGTACGGCCTGGTCTCGCGGTACGGGCTGGTGGCGTTTGCCTCGTCACTCGACCAAATTGGGCCGTTGACTAAGGATGTCACCGACTGCGCGTTGGTCCTCTCGAGCCTGGCGGGACACGACCCGCTCGACTCGACTTCGGCCCCGGCCGGCGCCGAGCAGGACTACACGGTACACCTCAAGCCGGATGTTAAGGGGCTGCGCCTAGGCCTACCCCGCGAGTACATGGGCGACGGGATCGAGCCTGGAGTGCGCGACGCCGTCCTCTCTGCCGTGCGGCAGCTCGAGGCGCTCGGGGCCGTTGTCGAGGAGTGCTCGCTCCCTCACACCGAGTACGGCGTGGCAACCTACTACATCCTGGCCCCGGCTGAGGCATCGAGCAATCTGGCCCGCTTTGACGGCATCCGCTACGGTTACCGCACGCCGGAGGCGGGCGACCTGCGCCAAACATACGAGCTGACGAGGTCGGAGGGTTTCGGCGCCGAGGTCAAGCGCCGGATCATGATCGGCACCTACGTGCTGTCGGCCGGCTACTACGACTCGTACTATCTGCAGGCGCAGCAGGTGCGGACGCTGGTGCGCCAGGACTTCCGGCAGGCATTCGAGCGGTTTGACGCGCTAATTGGGCCGACCACGCCGACGACGGCCTTCGCGCTCGGGTCACGGACGGCCGACCCGCTGCAGATGTACCTCAACGATGTGATGACCATCCCGGTCAACCTGGCTGGGCTGCCTGCCTTGTCAGTGCCGTGCGGTTTCGCGGACGGGCTACCGGTCGGGCTACAGCTGATCGGCCCCCACATGGCCGAGGGGCTGCTGCTCCGGCTCGGGTATGCGTTCGAGCAGGCTTCCGGGATTCGCAATCCCAAGCCCCCCCTCGACCAACCCTCCCCCGCCGGGGGACACGAAGCCAACGGGGAGGTGCGCTAGGATGACCACCGCCAACGACGCCAGGGCGACTGCAGTAGCCGGCCGGTACGAGCCCGTCATCGGCATCGAGGTCCATGTCGAGCTGCAGACCGCGTCCAAGATCTTCTGCGGCTGCTCGACGCGCTTCGGGGCCGAGCCCAACACCCAGGTCTGCCCGATCTGCTTGGGGCATCCCGGCGTGCTGCCGGTGCTCAACCAGCGTGTGGTGGAGTACGCCCTGCGGGCAGCCCTGGCCCTCGACTGCCGCATCACCCCGGAGAGCCAGTTTGCGCGCAAGAACTACTTCTATCCGGACCTGCCCAAAGGCTACCAGATCACGCAGTTCGAGCGGTCCCTCGCCTACGACGGGCGGCTCGACATCCAGGCGGACCTCGGCCCCCGCACCGTGCAGATAGCCCGCATCAACATTGAGGAGGAGGCGGCCAAGTCGCTTCACGTCGAAAGTGCCGGCGGCCCCGATGGGGCAGACGGTGCCGACGGCAGTGCGGGCTACTCGCTGATCGACTTCAACCGCGGCGGGGTGGCCCTGATCGAGATCGTGTCGGGCCCCGACATGCGCTCACCGGAGGAAGCCCGCGCGTACCTCAACAAACTGCGCAACGTGATCCTCTACACGGGGATCTCGGACTGCAAGATGCAGGAAGGCTCGTTCCGGTTTGATGCCAACGTCTCCATCCGGCCGGTCGGCGCGGAGACGCTCGGCACTCTCGTCGAGCTCAAGAACCTCAACTCCTTCCGTCACATGGTCCGGGCGCTGGAGTATGAGATCCAGCGCCAAGCCGAGGTCCTGGACCGCGGCGAGCGCGTCGCTCGTGAGACCCGTACCTGGGACGAGGCCCGCTCGCGCACCGCCAGCATGCGCAGCAAGGAGCAGTCCGACGACTACCGCTATTTCCCCGAGCCCGACCTCGTGCTGTTGCGCGTTGATCAAGCCTGGCTCGACCGCATCCGCGCCGAGATGCCTGAGCTCCCCGAGGCGCGCCGCGAGCGGCTGACCGCCTCGCTCGGCCTCAGTGAATACCTAGCTGGCGTGATCGTCGCCGATCTGGCCATGGCGGGGTTCTTCGAGCAGACCCTGCGCGATCTTACTGCGGAAACCATCCCGGCTCCCGCCGCCGCCGTCGCCGATCCCGCGGCGCTGCAGCAGGCCGCCCAGGCTGTTGCCAACTGGGTGACGGGCGACCTGGCGCGGCTCGCCAATGGGGCAGGTGTTGGTTTCGATGAGCTGCCGGTCGGCCCAGGGCACCTCGCGGACCTGTTAAGGCTCGTCGCCGCGGGCACGATCAGCGGCAAGATGGCCAAGGATCTGTTGGAGGAGTCATGGCGCACCGGACAGTTGCCCTCGGCCATTGCCACCGCCAAGGGACTAAGTCAGGTCAGTGACGAGGCCCAGCTCACGGCGATTGTGGCCGAGGTGCTGGCCGGCAACCCTGAGGCGGTTGCGGGTTACAGGGCGGGCAAGGACAAGGTGTTGGGCTTCCTAGTTGGTCAGGTGATGAAGGCAACGCGCGGGCGCGCCAATCCGGCGCTGGCCAACGAGTTGGTGGTGTCGGCTCTTCGCGAGCCCGAGTCCTAGGACCAGGGGCAGGGAGGCCCGAGTCGGCTGTCACGGTGCCAGGTGCTAGATCTCGTAAGCCCGTGGCAGGCCGCGAGCCGCAGTTGCGCGGATGCCGGGGACGATGGCTTCGGCCCCGACCTGGGCATCGTCGATGCCGGATACATCGACCAGCGTGAACTGCATGCCGATGCGGCCGACCACAGGCGCCCGGCGGCCGCCGACCAGGGCGTGCAGACGCCAACGTCTCGTGACCGACCGCACGACCTCCTTTGCTGCGGCGAGCAGCGCCGGCAGCAGGCCGGCGCCGGTCTGGATCGAGCGCAGCCCAACCGCGTCGGCCGCCCCGACCGGGAGCACTGCCACCCGCATGCCCCGTCTGGCACGGAAGTCGCCGTAACCAAGCCTATCGCCGCGGGCTACGTCGCGCACGGCGATGATCCGGGCGCGAAGCTCCAGAACCGCCATTGGCCCTTGGCCCCCCGGCCCGCGTGGCAGCTTGCCGGCTGGGCCGGCCCAATACCCGTACATCAAGTTGCCAAGGCGCACGAGGTCGAGTTGGGTTTCGGCAAGTATCACCGCCGCCTCGCTGCCGGCCGCGTGTACCAGCGGCACGCGCTCGCCGAGCATGCGCTCTAGCTCATCCTTCGCGGCCAGGAACCGGCGCAGTTCGCTGCGGGTGCGGGGCTCATCTGCGGGGTCTGCGAAGTGGGTGTAGATGCCACCGATGCGGAGATGCGGCAACTCGCTGACCTGCTTGCCCAGTTGCGCAGCCTCGCCCGGAGCCACCCCGAACCGGCCCAAGCCCTCGTCAACCAGCAGGTGCAGCTCGACCGGCCTATCGGCCGCCTCCGAGAGCGCGCTTGCGCCAGCCAGGTCCACGATCGACGGGGTCAGGCCGTACTCGACGTACGCCGGGGCCTCCGCCGGCAGCAGAGGCGCCAGAACCAGGCACGGCTCGGTAATGCCCGACCGCCGCAGCTCGATTCCCTCCAGCAGGTTACCGACGCCAAGCCACTCACAGCCCCAGCCGATTGCAGTCTGCGCGACCGCAATCATACCGTGACCATAGGCATCGGCCTTGACCACGGCCATCAGCTTGGCCGGCGCTGGGATCAGGGATCGAGCGAGATCGAGGTTGGCGCGAAGGGCTGTCAGGTCGACCCTCAGCCACGCGCCGCGCGCCGCGATCTGATCCTCAATCCCCAGGTGCCCCGGCACGCCTTGCGCCCTTCCGTCAGGCAGGCGGGCCAGGGCCAGACTCGCTGCCAACTCCCGCTCCGCGGCGATGCCCTGAGCCGGTGTGCGCCCGCCTTCCTGGCTCCCACAGTTCACTCGCCCTCACCGCCCTTGGGCTCGCCCGCCGCGCCTCGCTTGGGCCGGCGCGCGAACTGCGCCGTCTTCATGACCCACCTGAACGCGGGCACACCCGCCCGCGCCGCCCAGTACAACGGCTTGATCAGGGGCAGGTCGTACTCACCGGCGTACTCGACCACTCTCCCCGAGAAACCCTTCTTGAACCTAAACAGCCCGTAGAGCCTGCTGTCCGGGCTGAAATCGCCTGATATGCCGCGCATATCGTAAATCCCGAAACCCTGCTCCCGCAGCCGGCGGATGATCTCCCAGTGAAGGGCGTAGTTGGGCATCAGGTTGCGCTGCTCGTTGGAGCTAGCCCCGTACACGTACCAGGCCCGCCTGCCCAACATGAAGATGAGGGCCCCGGAGAGCGCCTCCCCCTCGTGCTCTGCCAGGAACATCCGCGCCCCACTAGTGGCAACCGCCTCGCGCCAGATGGCCTGGTAGTAGGCGTACGACCGGATTCCGAACCCATCGCGCTCGGCGGTGATCCGGAGCAGCCGGTAAAACTCGGCCAGATCGGTTTCAGCGGTAGCCTCGCGCACCACGACGCCACGCCTACCGGCCAGCCTGATGTTGTACCGGTGCTTGCTCGCGAACGAGGCCAGCAGCTCATCTTCCGGTAGGGTAATGTCGATCTCGTAAACAAAGCGCGGTTGCACGCCCTCGAAGCTGAGGCCGGCCGCCGCACTACGGAAACCGACCGCCGCCAGCGCCGCCTGCCCCTCCTTGTTGTCCGCGCGCAGCGCCGGATCGCACTTGAGCAAGACACCACGGCCACCAACCGTACGGGACGCCGCCACAAACGCGCGCAGGATCGGCACGAGCTCCTCGCGCGGCCGAGTCCAGTCGAGCACGGGCCCGCGCGGTGCGTACAGGAGCGGCAGCGGTACGCCGGGCAGCTTGCGGCTCAGCAGCAGAGCCGATAGCACGACCTGCCCGTCGCGGTTTTGCAGCATGAAAGGCACCGGGCGCCAGCCGGTAACCGACTTGATGCGGCCCCACGAACGGGCCTGCAGGAAGTCTCCGGCAGGCAGGCCGGCGAGGAATGCGTCGTATGTTTTCTCCCCGAGGCGGTCGCGCACCGGCATCAGAGAGAAGCTACCGTCAGCCAGAAGCTACTCCTCCCAGCTTAGCACACCAGGTTTTGGTTCTTGACTTGAGGGCTTGACCAGCAGCGTTGCTTCGACAACGGCCAGGCCAGACCTGTTAGTTTGTCGAATATGGTACTAAAGACCCCCCTCGAAATCCTGAAGCGCCAGCGAAACATGTGGGAGACGCGTGACGCCCGTGCATCGGATAGCACGTAATACGGGAGATACGGACCCTGTGTCCGGTGCCACACGTCTCACTGAGTGATTCCGGGATCAGGACGTGATTGCGATGTATCTTCTCAAACTGATCGATGGCCCGCGGGCTCGCCGCTACGGCCAGTTGCTGTTGGTACTGCTGCTCTCGCTGAGCGGCCTGTTTGCCGCTGCCGCGCTAGGCGACTGGTGGCGCATGCCTTAGGCGCTGCAGAGCGGTACTTTGGACGGAGCAACCTAGGTTCGCCGTCAGTGTCTTCACCATCGGCTGCCAAGGGCAGCCGTTTCTCTTTGGGTGAGCCACCCCCGCAATGTCCTTCCCCTCCGTCTATCAGCTTCCCCAGCTATACAGCCCCATACCGCTAGCGGGGTGATCGGCGCCATAGCACCGTGCAGAGGGTGACAAATGGCGGAGCGTACTGGTGTAGCGCTCAGCGCAGGTTGCATTCCCACACCGCCACGTGTAGCATGTTGCATATAGCAGCAGCAGCCGATGACGGGGACACGTCGCCATCAGGCAAGGGCCAGCAGCGAGCCGGGCAAGGTGCGAGCCGGCGGTCCTAGGGTGGCGGCATCACCTCTGAGGTGCGGGACCCAAAGGCATAGCGGGCAGTCAGCTGAGGCAGACAGAGCCGCCGCTTGGTCCGAGTAGATCCCGCCGGCCCGGCCCCCGATAGCAGGCCCCGAGAGCGGAGCGGCGTTCGGCTAGGCGGATCATGCCTACCGGCCCTCTCTGCTGACTAGGGTGGTACCGCGGGTGATGCCCGCCCCTTGGGGGGCGGGCTTTTGTGTGCCTGGAGCGCCAGTACCTGCGGGTTTGGGTCTGTCGCTGGGTTTCGATATGTCGAGGGAGTGAGAGCCATGTTCAAAGCGGTTAGCGGTAAGCCTTCGTACCCCAAAATCGAGGCTGAGGTGTCGCGCTTCTGGCAGGAGCACGCCGTGTTCGCCAAGTCGCTGAGCACCCGGGAAGGCGCGCCAATCTTCCGCTTTTACGAGGGGCCGCCGACGGCCAACGGCCGGCCGCATGTGGCGCACATGCTGCCGCGGGCGCTTAAGGATGTGTTCCCGCGGTACCGCACCATGACCGGCCACCAGGTACCACGCAAGGCGGGCTGGGATACGCACGGCCTGCCCGTCGAGCTCGAGGTGGAGAAGGAGCTCGGTATCTCGGGCAAACCCGCGATCGAGGATTACGGCATCGAGCGCTTCAACGCTGACTGCAAGCGAAGCGTTTGGCGGTACCTTGAGGACTGGGAGGAGAGTACCCGCCGGCTGGGCTACTGGCTCGATCTCGACGAAGCGTATATCACCTACACCAACGACTACATCGAGTCGGTCTGGTGGTCCCTGCGCCGTCTCTGGGATGAGGGGCTGCTCTATAAGGGTCATAAGATCGTCCCGTACTGCCCACGTTGCGGCACCTCGCTGTCGAGCCATGAGGTGGCCCAGGGGTATGAGCAGGCAGAGGACCCGTCGGTCTTCGTGCGGTTCGGCTTGGACGAGTTGCTCGGCAAGCCGGTGGAGGCTCCGACTTCCCTGCTGGTCTGGACGACGACGCCTTGGACGCTGCCATCCAATGCGGGCGTGGCCGTCCACCCAGAGGAAACCTACGTCCTGATCGACCTGGCACTTCCCGAGGCCTCGGAACGCATGGTGATGGCCAAGGGCGCGCTCAGCAACATCTTTGGCGGCGAGCCTGACGCGTCGAGCGATGGCCCGCCGTACCGGATCCTGGCCGAGTTTCCGGGCCAGGCCTTGGTGGGCACGTGCTACCGGCCGCCGTTTGACTTCCTGCCCGCGCCGCAGTCCGGTTCGGGCTTACAGGCCTGGGTGATCCTGCCTGCGGACTTCGTCCTCCTCGACGAGGGCACCGGCATCGTGCACATCGCGCCCGCCTTTGGTGAGGACGACTACCAGATGGGGCAGCTGCACAAGTTGCCGTTCTTCCAGCCGATTGACCCCGCCGGCCGGTTTACCGAGCTCGTGCCGGATTGGCAGGGCGAGTTCGTCAAGGACGCCGACCCGGCTATCACCGAGAACCTGCGCCGGCGCGGCCTACTGTTTAGGGCGGGGCGCTACGAGCACACCTACCCGTTTTGCTGGCGGTGCGACGCGCCGCTGCTCTACTACGCGCGCGAATCATGGTTCATCCGGACAACCGCCCGCAAAGAGCGTCTGATCGAGCTCAACCGGCAGATCAACTGGTTGCCGGGACATCTGCGGGAGGGGCGTTTCGGCAACTTCCTGGATAGCCTGGTTGACTGGAACTTGTCCCGCGAGCGCTACTGGGGCTCGCCCCTGCCGATCTGGATTTGCGAGGATGAGGAGTGCGGCCACCAGCACTGCGTGGGCAGCTTCGCGGAGCTAGGCGAGCTTGCCACCGCGCCGCTGGCCGAGCCTTTCGACCCGCACCGGCCGTTCATTGATGAGGTCACGTTGCGGTGCGCCGGGTGCGGCGGCACCATGCGCCGGGTGCCATACGTCATCGACTGCTGGTACGAGTCGGGGTCGATGCCGTTTGCCCAGTACCACTACCCGTTTGAGAACCAGGAGACGTTCGAGCGGATGTTCCCGGCCGACTACATCTGCGAGGCGATTGATCAGACCCGCGGCTGGTTCTACTCGCTGCACGCGATCGCCACGATGCTATTCGACCGGCCGGCTTACCTGACGTGCCTGTGCACGGAGCATGGCGTCGACGCCGAAGGGCACAAGATGTCCAAGTCGCGTGGCAACGTTATCCCGCCCGGCGACTTCTTCGATCGGCAGGGCGCCGACGCGCTGCGCTGGTTTCTGGTGGCCGGCAGCCCGGCCTGGACCTCCAAGCGGTTTGACCACAACACGGTGACCGAGGTGCAAAATCAGGTCCTCGACACCCTGTACAACGTGTACTCGTTCTTTGTGCTGTATGCGGGGATCGACGGCTTTGACCCGTCCGGCCAGGCCACCGCGCCCAAGCCGTCGGCCCGTCCGGTGCTCGACCGCTGGCTGCTGTCGCGCCTTGCGGCGGTCACGGCCGAGGTGCGGTCGCGCATGGACGCCTTTGACGCCACCGGCTCGGCTCGGCTACTGGCGGAGTTCATCGACGACCTCTCCAACTGGTATGTACGCCGCGGGCGCAAGCGCTACTGGAAGGCCGAGGACGACCAGGACAAGACGGCCGCACACTGGACGCTGTATGAGGCCTTGACTACGCTGGTGCGCCTGTTGGCCCCGGTCATCCCGTTCGTCACGGAGCATATCTACCAGGCGCTGCGGTTGCCCGGCGAGCCGGAGAGCGTGCATCTGTGCGATTTCCCCGCGGCCGATGAGTCAGTTCGCGATGTTTCGCTCGAAACCGAAATGGCCCTCTGCCGGCGCCTCGTCGGCCTAGGCCGTGCCGCCCGCAACCGGACGCAGATCCGTACTCGGCAGCCCCTGCCCGAGCTGGTCGTGTCGGGCGGCAGGCTCGGCCGTGAGGTCGAGGCTCAGCTGGCCGAGGAGCTCAACATCAAGAGCGTGCGCTACAGCGAGGAGCCATCGAGCTTCGTCAACTACACGCTTAAGCTCAACTTTGAGAAGGTCGGGCCGCGCCTTGGACGGCTGACGCCGCGGGTTGCGGCGGCGCTGGGAGAGCTCGAAGCCGCGAAGGCCGCCGCTCAATTGGCGGCGGGGTCCCCGGTGAGCTTGACCCTGGACGACCAGGAGATCCAGCTCGAGCCGGCCGACGTGACCGTGCGCACCGAGGAGCGCGAGGGCTTTGCGGTCGAGCGCGACGGCGGACTGCAGGTGGCGCTGTCGACGGTGGTTTCGGAGGAGCTATTGTGGGAAGGGCTAGCCCGAGAGGCGGTCAACCGGATCCAGCGGGCCCGCAAGGACGCCGGATTCCAGGTCTCGGACCGGATCACCGCCAGCCTAGGGGCCAGCGGATCCCTCTACCGGGCGATCCTTGCCCATCAGGCCCACATCGCACGCGAGGTGCTGGCAGATGAGATCGCGATCGCGGAGGTCCAGCCAGGCCCAGTAGCGGGAGAGCAGGCCGCTGAGGGTGACGGCAGCTATCAGGCCCAGCTGGAGGTCGAGGGAGAGCAGCTTGCAGTGACCCTGGTACGCCGGGCGTAGCGAAGGGAATCGGCCGGCCCGCCGAGAAACCAGGAGGCACCAAACCGGCAAGGTTAACACCAACGGCAATAGTGCAGGGCCCCTGGCAAGAGACGGGGGCCCTCTCTCTAGGTCGAGACACAAGGAGGCACCCCAGTGGGCTTAGCAGCAGGCGGTGGGGCAGGAGGTCGTGGCGGCGCGGGCCGTGGGCAGGGCGGTGGCCGCCGTGGGCCCGGCGGTAGGCCGGGTCAGCGCGGCCGGGGCGGGCCAGGCGCCAAGCGCGGAGGGCCCAGTCCGGCGCAGCAGACCGGCCCGATGCAGAGCCATCCCGCTGGCATACGCCTTGGGGACAAGCTGCTGCTCAACATCACCGGCATCAACAGCGCGGGGCAGGGCGTGGCCCGCTACAGCCGCGATGAGAGTGAGGCGGCGCAGGGGCTCGCGGTCTTCGTACCCCTGGCCTGTCCGGGCGACGAGGTCAGGGCAGAGGTTACCGAGATCCGGCGTGACTTCGCAGTCGCGAGGATCGTGGACATAAAGAGACCTTCCCCTGACCGGACCAGGCCTCCTTGTGCTGTGTTTGGCAACTGCGGCGGCTGCCAATTGCAGCATATCGAGTACGGCAAGCAGCTAGAGATCAAAGCGGGCATGGTGCGGGACGCTCTGGTCCGCATCGGCAAGTTCGAGGATCCCAAGGTTTTGCCGACCAAGGGGATGGCTGAGCCGTGGGGCTTTCGCAATAAGGCCCAGTATCCGGTGGGCGATAGGCGTGGCCGTCTGGTAGCCGGGTTCTACGCTCAGGGCAGCCACCGGCTGGTGCCGATCGAGAACTGCCCCGTGCAGCACCCGACCAACAACCGCATCATGGCCGAGGCCGTCAAGGCGTCGATCCGGTATGACCTCCGCCCGTACGATGAGCGCACCGGAGAGGGTTTCCTGCGTCATATCCTCGGCAAGGTTGCGGCGGAGACGGGGCAGTCACTGGTCTGCCTGGTCACCAACGCGCGGGCGTTTCCCGGCGAGCGCGATGTCGCCCGCGAGATCACCAACCGGGTGCCAGGGCTGGCCGGGGTCGTGCAAAACGTCAACACGGCCCGCACCAACGTTATCCTCGGCCAGGTGACGCGGCCTTTGCTCGGTGAGCCGGTGATTGAAGATCGTATTGGGCCGTTGCGGTTCAGGGTCAGCACGGAGTCGTTTGTCCAGACCAACCCGGTCCAGGCCAAGGTGGCCTACGATCAGGCGCTCCTATATGCAGACGTCAACGCCGCAGACGAAGTGATTGACGCGTACTGCGGTATCGGCACGATTACGCTGTTGCTGGCGCGCAAGGCCGGCAAGGTGTATGGCATTGAGAATGTGGAGGCGGCCGTGGCTGACGCTCGGCAAAACGCCAAGCTCAACCGGATCGACAACGTGGAGTTCCTGCTGGGTGATGCCGAGAAGGTGCTCCCCGACCTCGCTCGGCGTGGGGTGCGGCCGACGGTGCTGGTCCTGGACCCGCCGCGCAAGGGCGTCGACCACCAGGTCATACAGGCCGCCCTGACCATGGCGCCCAAGCGCATCGTCTACGTGTCGTGTGAGCCGTCGTCCATGGCGCGGGACCTGGCCAAGCTGGCCTCGGACGGGGCCTACGAGCTGGTCGAGGCGCAGCCGGTGGATATGTTCCCGCATACGGCGCATGTGGAGACGGTGGCTTTGATGTCACGGATGGAGAGGTGAGCGTGGGGAGAGGGTGTGGTTATTGCCTTGTTCAGTTTCCCTCTTGACTCTTCCTTTGGGTAATCCTTTGTACTTAAGTCTGTACCCGATGATGAGTAAAGAGGTGGACGCAGATGACCAACCTGATCAAGATCAAAGACGTGTCCAGCACCTATGACATCACAGCCCGTACACTGCGCTACTATGAGGACATGGGATTGCTGTCCAGCACCCGGAGTGATGACTACGCATACAGGATGTACGATGAGAACGCCGTCAGGCGGCTTGAGCAGGTACTCATCCTCCGCAAGCTCAACATCAGCATAAGAGACATCCAGCGCATCTTCAGCACTTCCGGATCCGAGGTCGTCCTTGAAGTCCTCGGCAAGAAGGTGCAAAGCATAGACGACGACCTTGCGCTTTTGCATGAACTCAAGGAGATCGTCCTGGACTTCATACGCGAAATTGAGCAGGTCAATTTTCGAAACAACTACGACATAAAACAGCTGTACAGCAAGGCTAAGGAGATTGAGACACGCCTCGTAAGCATTGACTACATTGGCAAGCCCTCTAACATAGCCCGCTTGATTGAAGTAACCGAAAAACTAGACAAGAAGGTCCCTGACATCATGGTTGTTAGGATACCTGGGTTCAGAGCCGTGACGGTGGGCGAGCAGTCATGGGAGGATATGTTCCGGAGCGGCGGTTTCATGTATCAGTTGTGGCAGCATGTGCACTTGTACAAGAGTGTGATCTTTGACTGCTTCGATTTTCTTCTGACCAAAGGGGACCAAGCCGAGTGGATATGCGCCGTCAAAGACGGTGTCACCGACTCGGATGTAAGCCCCTTCCGGTTGTTCGACTTTCCCGGAGGCTTATACGCCATGGCGGTCAGTATTGACGAAGACATGGAGAGCATAGACAAAGTGGCAGATAAAGTTGGGCGATGGGTTGAGGGCACAAACTTCGAGCTTGACGCGGGCCGCGATGTCATGTTCAATATGCCCTACTTGTATGAAGATGGCAGGGATCCTGCGTATAGAGACATTGAAGAGGGACTTGGCTATAAGCAAATGCAGAGGTACTTTCCCATCAAGCTAAAAGACCGTATTTGAGCACTCTGGCAAGGGTGGGCCTTGGACCTAGCGCGCGACCGCCGACGAGCCTTTGTCCTCGAAGCATGGTACCCCGTGATTGCGGCATTTCGGCCGCAGCCGGGGATCGCATGAGGTGGCCTCTAGATGATCAATCATTCTGATGTGCTTCGCATTGTGCAGGCTCAGCTTGCAGTTGAGCTCAACTGCACCGTCGAGGATCTTGACGGACCGCCGGACAGCATCGTCTTCGTGGCGGCCAGAGATAATCCCGGCCGCAGGCCGTTTCGGAGAGGAGAGCGCTTCTTCGAGATTGTCTCGATGGGGCGGTCGATCGTGGTGTCGGCCACTCCGGAGCGGCTGGCGATTGCCAGGGCGATGATGCAGGGCAAGGATAGGGACACGGTGTTCGCAATGCCCTTTATCAGGGGTTTGTCGCTCAACTACCTGCCCGACCTCAAGGTGCTGCAGCCGCTGTCACCCCCCAAGGGCTTCGAGTTCGAGTTGGTCCCGGAGGAGCGAGCGGCCGGTCTGCTCACGATCGCCGGGTTTGGCAACGCCATCATCTATGATCCTGATCACCCCTATCGCACCGATCTGGCTGTGTTGGCTACTAAGCAGGGACAAGTAGTGGGCGTGGCGGGAGCAAGTCAGCCCTGCGCCAAGCTAATGCAGGTCGGGGTGGATGTGCTGCCCGCTTACCGCGGGATGCGGTTGGCCGTCTACCTCGTCAACAGGCTGACGTATGAGATACTGGGGCGCGACTGTGTTCCGCTTTACGGTACCATCGCCAGCAACCTTGCTTCTCAACGAGTAGCGCACAGGGCGGGCTATTATGTGGCGTGGGTTTCGGATTGGCGGTGCAACTTTGAGGCGCTGGAGTCCGTGCCGAGCACTCAATGAGGAGATTCCGGATGGTTAAGAAGACATTGCTTCTGGTTGGCCTTGTGTCGATTATCAGCTTTGGGTTTCTCGGGATGGAGCACTTGCTCTACTCGTTGACCGGCTCCTGGGCGTTATATCCCGCGTACCTGCTCTTTCTGGTAGTGGTGGCGATCGTGACCCACTTGCTGTATGTTTTTGCCCCGTACACCAGGATCACGAGCACACTTGTTGTGTTGGCCGCCATAGGCCTCAGCCTGTTGGCGCTCCGACATCTTGTCACCGAGCGCTTGCCGTCCTAGGCCCAAAATGGTAGGGGGATCCATGCGACGCAGGCCAGCTGGAGAAGGCGACGCAGCCGCGGTTAGGGTGCTGATCACCGGCATGTCGGGCACCGGCAAGTCCACTGTGCTGCGCGCGCTTGCTGAGCGCGGCCACCGCACTGTGGACACGGACAGAGATATCTGGAGCCATTGGGTCACCATGCCCGACGGGTCCGCCGACTGGGTATGGCGCGAAGACGCTGTGCGCGGACTGCTCGCCGGGCACCGGCAGGGCGCCCTTTTTGTAGCGGGATGCAAGTCCAATCAGGGCCGGCTGTATGAGATGTTTGACCATGTCGTCCTGCTCAGCGCGCCTGCCGAGGTGCTACTGGCACGGGTCGCGGCCAGGGAGGACAACCCATACGGGAAGTCCCCGGAGGAGAGGGCCCTGATCCTGCACCATCTTGCTCACGTTGAGCCTTTGCTGCGGCTCACCGCAACCGCTGAGATCGATGCCTCCTTGCCGTTGGACGAGGTGGTGAGGCAGCTTGAGGACTTGGTGCAGGGCACTTCGGGGTGGCGGCGGCCTCGGTGACCGGCCTCATGGTGCGCCGGTGGCGGGGTGGGCTGCGCGAAATGAGCAATTGAGGCGCGGTGAGTTGGTCGTTTCGAGCATCCTGGGGGTCCTGGTCTGCTTTAAACCGACAACAGGGTCCCAGTGGCGGGGTGGGTTGCTCGTAATGAGCAACTGAGGCAGGGTGAGTTGGTCGTTTCGAGCATCCTGGGGGTCCTGGTCTGCTTTAAACCGACAACAGGGTCCCGGTGGCGGGCTGGGTTGCTCAAAATGAGCAACTGCGGCTCGGTGAGTTGGCTGGAACGAGCATCCCAGAGGTCCAGGGTTGCCCAAAGAAGGCAACCGCGCCCCGATGACCGGCTGGGCTGCCCGATATGAGCAACTGAGGCAGGGTGAGTTGCCCGAATCGGACAACCCCCGGACTCTGGCCTGTCCGAAGAAGACACCAGGCCCCGCGTCCGGCCCCGGACCGGCAGTCACACATGAGGGGAGAGACCTGAGTGGACAGAGATACCGAGAGCAGAGCCTTCTGGGAGATGCTCGACGAGCTGGCCGCCTGCACGGAGGTCGTTGTTGACCGCCCGGCGGGCACCCGGCACCCGCGCTTCGAAACCATCATCTACCCCTTGAACTACGGGTACCTGGAAGGCACCAAGGCCGTCGACGGCGGCGGTGTGGATGTCTGGCGCGGCAGCATGCCCGGCCGCAAGGTAACCGCCGTCATCGCTACGGTCGATATGGTCAAGCGCGATACCGAGCTTAAGTTGCTCATTGGCTGCAACCCCGACGAGTGCCGGACGGTGCATGCGTTCCACAACGAGTACGCCAAGATGCGCGGGTTACTGATGCTGCGGCCAAGCTGATACTGCACGCGGGGAACGACGGACAGGGGACGGGGGACGGGGCGTTATGCAGCGGCTCTACAGGCTGGCAGAGGGTTATCGGAGGCGGTTTCCGCAGGGTGATGAGCCTTATCAGATTCTGGCCCGCCTGCTTGAGGAGTGTGGCGAGGTGGCGCGCGAGGTCAATCACTGGGAAGGCAGTGGCGTAAAGCGGACCAAGCATGGCGAGCCAAGCCGTGAGCGGCTGGCGGCGGAGATCAAGCAGGTACTGGCAGGCGCGATCGGGCTGGCATCGTACTACGGCATCGAGGATGAGCTTGAGCGTTCGATTGGTGACTCGCTGGCCCGGATGCAATCCGAGGGGTTGATCCCGGGTTAATCGGGGCTTGTCTGAGGCATTGGCCAGGCAGGGGCCGGCGCAGCCGCTAATCAGCCAGATCCGTCACCCACCGGGCGCCTCGCCGCCGCTGCCAGAGCGTGCCGAGGCAGTAGGTCACCAAGAACGTGCCGACGTATGTGTACGCCCCGCCACTGAGCCATAGCCGCCAGATGGACGTGACCAGATCACCGTCCACGAAGTGCCCGCCAGGCAGGGTGGCGAAGGCCATCGCCGTCAAGACAACCCCGCCGGCAAGCACGGCGAGACCCAGCCAGACGCGGCCGGGCCCGCCGGACCACAGCCCAATCAGTGCGGCGCCGATGCCGAGGACGAGAGCCAACGACAACATGGCTGTACGCACAAAGGCGGCATAGCCCTCAGCGATGACGGCTGATGGGGGTGCGGCGAGCGGATTGGCCAGAAACCCATATCGCAGCTGCGCATGCATCAGGACGGAGCCCAAAGCCAGGTGGTACCCAAGACCGCTAAGCCACAGCCAACTCTGCTTGATCCGCAATGATGCACCTCCTGGTGGGTCGTCCATGGTTTCTGGGTGGCAGGCCGGAGTCCTTCGCACTTCGCGTCAACTCTGCCCCTTATGCTGCTACCATGACGCGGCGGCTATCAGATGCGTTGCTGGCCCTCCGCCGCCCAGGCAGCCTCCTAGCTCGACAGCCCACCAACGATACCAGGATACTCCGAGTATCGGCGGGATGTAAGGAGACTGAAGTGAGCAGGGCATGGGTCCTCCTGCCTGCTCTAGCGTGGCAGGGGCAGGCGCCGGAAGACCTCCGCGTACTTCGTGCCCGCCTGACTGCCCATCGTGGCGCCGGAACTGGTGTGGGATCTCAGCAGCCGCTCGGCGCTGGTCCCGACCTGCGTCCGGTGCGCAAGCAGCGCCTCAACCTTGCGCTCCACAGTATCGCTGGTGTCGACGGCGATGTCGGGCTCGCGGCTGTGGAAAAGCCATACCTCTGCCTCGCTCCCTAGCGGTTCCGCAGCGACGCGCGCAACGGCCCTCCCTGCGGCCAGGTGGTCCGGGTGCACGTAACCAAAGCGCGTCCGGGCGAAGTCGAAACCAAACACCAGCTCTGGCTGCACCTCCTGCCAGATCTCCCGCACCCGCTCCGTCAGCCCGGCCGAAAGCCACAGCCGGCCGTCCGGCAGCCCCAGAAACCGCACATCCGTCACTCCCAACCGACGCGAGGCCTCGATCTGCTCCTCCCGCCGAACAACGCCCAGCGCGGCCCCCGTCAGCTCGCCCCCTCGCCTGGCCTCCCCGTCCGTGGCCATCATGACCGTAACCACCGCGCCCGCGTCCACCAAGCGTGCGAGCGTACCGCCCATGTACCACTCCACATCATCCGGATGTGCGGCAACAACGAGCGTGCGGGGAACTCTGGCAAGGACAGCCTCAGCCAGGCGCAGGCCGCCCGGTCCGCCGGCAAGCACCACAGGGCGGCGGCCGGCCTCGCCTACATAGACCAGCAGCGCAAAACCTAAGACCATCAGCCCAGCCAGGCACCACATGACCCAGCGGAGCGCTCGCCTGATGAGCACACGGCTGCCGCTGCTTGAAGCAGTGGGGGAGCGGCGGGCATCCGCGATGTTGCCGCCTGCGGTGCCTGTCGGGCCTCCGCCGGGACTGCCGGCCGCGGTCATCTCCGCTCGCGCCTCCCTCTCGTGCGTCCCACTACCTACTATGAGCTCACAGGCAGCCCCACAGACTCCGTGCGATTCGTGCCGTGCTCGCATCGCACCTGCCGTGTCGCCGGCTATCGGCCTGACACTAAAGAACAAGGGAGAGGCCAAGCCCTCCCTTGTTCTTGTGTAGCCACCGGCTACCGAGCTTCGAGCCTCGCGGCAACCCCAGCGCCGCAGCGGCAGCCCTACATCACCAACTGCCCGTTGCCGCCTTGGTCGATCAGCCGGAAGATTGACTCCTCGTTGCCGGTTACTGCGTTGATGTAGACAAGGAACGTCGCGTCCCGCAGGCGCACATGAAACTCATGGCAGAGCGCCTCGCCGCGTGACGGCGTCGGGATCAACACCGTACGGGCTCCAATGACCTCCACCCGCGGGTTGAGCTTGGCTCTCGCCTGGCTCTCGCTGACCTGGATTGCAGGCAGCTGCCGCTGCGTATGCGACATGAGATAGCCCATGCCCTCGTAGCCTAGGACCTGCCCGTCCGACATCCGCAACTTGACCTTGACCTGGTCCGGGTACAGCACCACCTGATCCTGCAAGGCGGCGAACTGGCAAGTTGCGACGCCCTCCTCCATCGAGGCGTAGGTCGGGGTGATCCTGCTGAAACCCCGCTCCACCAAGAACTGCCGCGCCCGCTCAGCTGCCTGCGTTAGAGTCAGCTCCGCCACGCCGGGCCTGCCGGGCGCAGGAATGGGCTCCTGAGGCAGTCCGGGGTCCTGCTCTTGACCAGGCTGCCGCGGGAAATCGGTCGGCGGAACCTGCTGCTCGGGGGTCGGCCACGGTACCGGAGCAGGTACCTGTGCCGGCTCGACCGGAGCCAGGCCTCTGCCCAGGGCAGGCAAGCTAATGCTGATCCGCGGAATCCACCACGCGGCCGGCGTAGCTGACGCGCCAACCGGCTCGCCGGTATCTACGCCCTCGATCCCTTGTACCAGAAGGTACACTACCTGCCCGCCCTGCTTGGTGACGTCTACCCTGATCTCGGGGCCGGCCGCGCGCCCGTCCGGCTGCCCACCGGCGCCTGGAGTCTGGTTTGGCGCCCCAGGCTGGACGGCGCCACCGGGGGGCGTGCCTCCCGGTGGCTGGGTGGCTGGGTCTGGCGATTGCACCAAAGCGCGTGGATCAGCTTCCGTGGTGCCGCCACCGCCGGGGCCGCGCTCGACCGGACTCTGCCCGGCCGGTCCTGGCAGAGCTCCACGCGGCACGGCGAGCAGGCCTGGGGGCACCTCACCGGGCTCGCCGTCCGGCGAGGTCAGCAGCGGACCTTGCCACGCCCCCTGTTGGGGAGCCTGCTGTTGAGCTGGATCGGGCGAGGGAGGTTGCGGAACCTGCTCCTGACCCGGCACCGGCTGCCCGGCGCCACCGGGGTATAGGATCAGTGAATAGGCAGGCATTCGCCCAGCCACATCTCCGGCATGAACCGCCTGGTAATCGGCACTACCGGCGAGCGTGGGCGCGAAGCGGCGCGCCACTTCCATCGCCTGATCCAGAGTTACATCGCCAGCGGGCAGCCCGCGCGGCACCATCGTCTGAATGTGATCCGAGTATGGCCCATCATAGATCAACGTCGGCAGGTCCTGGAGCTCCTCGGCGATCCCGCCAAAGCCATCGCGAACGGGCCGCGTGGCGTCCTCCAGGCGCGCTCCCATGTTGCCCTGCAGGGCCTCCCAGCGGAAACCCCCCGTAGCCATCAACCGGGACAGCTCGTTGAGCTGCATGGACAGCTCCCCGGCGGTCTGATGCATGCCGAGCAGGACGTTGTAGTCGTCATCGGTCAAAGGCTCGTCCTGCACGCTCTTACGCACCAGCATGCGGCTGTAATCCGCCACCTGGGTCATGAAGCGCGAGGTGTTGGCCACCGATTGGTGCCCAAGCGGCAGGCGGGTGAGATCGTCCTCCGCGGATAGGCCCTGGTACCAGAGGTCGGTGAAAACCAGGGAGCCCGCGCCGCCGGCTGAGGTGACCAAGCTCTTGGCAAGTAGGTTCTCGATTGCCTGGGTGCGCGCGACGAGCTGCTCGAACGACCTTTGCCGCTCCATGCGCAGGGCGACGGCTTGCCCGGCGTTAGCCGCCCGCTGGCCCAGGCCCCAGGCGAGGGCTATCACCAGGGCCAAACCCAGGGCCAAGAACCACATCGTGGTTGCCCCGCCCGATACCCGCGCAAATCTCCCCCCGCGGTGAGTGTCCCGACGGCGCGTACCCCGCTCGTTATCGCCCATGTCTCTCGTCCTCCTCGCCAATACCTGAGATTAGATCAGACCCCGAAGACGTGGCGCCCGATGCGCAGGGTGATGCGCCGGGTCCAGATCCAGGGGTTCACCCGCTTGGCGGGATTCCAGAAGAACAGCGCGCCGTACGTGGGGTCAAAGCCATTGATGGCATCGCGCGCGGCCCGCAGGTCGACAGCCCGCGGCGCCAGATTGATGCGGCCCGTGCGGACAACTTCAAACGCCCCAGGCTGGTAGATCACACCGGCCAAGGTGTTGGGAAACCGGCTGGACTGCACCCGGTTAAGTACCACCGCAGCAACCGCTACCTTGCCGTTGTAAGGCTCAGCCTCCGCCTCGCCGCGGATCAGCTGCGCGAGCAGGCGCACATCGTTCTCTCGCGTAACCCCGCGGGAAGCCAGGCTGCCCGTCTCTCGCCCGGCCGGGGCCGGGGCAGGAGCGGGGGCGGGCTCAGGGTCGGGTGCCGGCTCGGGCGCAGGTGCAGGCGTGGCCACGCCCACATTGATACCTAAGGCTGCGTACGTCTGCGGCCCGACGATGCCGTCGACGGCCAGCCGGTTTCGCCTCTGAAACAGCCTGACCGCCTCAAAAGTCCGCCGCCCGAAGATCCCATCCACCGGGCCACCATAGTACTGCCACTCGCGCAGCCGCTCCTGAACCAGGCGGACGCTCGCGCCCCGCGAACCCCAGCGCAGGGTCGGCCGTGGCCCGGGCTGCGCCTCGGCCTCCAGCGGTGGCATCAGCCAGGCCTGCCAGATCACGAGCACCAGCAGCGATAGCACCACTGCCGATAGCACGCGACGCTTGGTTTCGTCGTCAAAGTCCAACAACCAGCAACACCTCCGACCAGAGCTCAGGCCTAGTATGCTGGTAGGTTGCGATGACCTATTCTGGGAGCGGCCGTGGAGGAGGGAGGAGGCGGAGTTGTGGGTGTGGCGAGCCTAAGTTGTCTCTGGCGGACAACCCAAAGGCGGCCGGTTGTCCGGATCAAGCAACCGGGACCCTGCTGGCTGTCCATTGCGGACAACCGGCACGGAGGCCAGGCTTGAGTTGTTGCTGGCGGACAACCCAAAGGCTGCCGGTTGCCCGGATCAAGCAACCTAGCTCCCACCGGTTGTTCATTGCGGACAACCGGCACGGTTGCAGTGCTCAAGTTGTCTCTGGCGGACAACCCAGGGGCTGCCGGTTGCCCGGATCAAGCAACCCAGGCCCGACCGGTTGTCCATTGCGGACAACCCCTACGCAGGCCGGCTACCCACCACGCATCAGACCGCCCCAAGCTCCTCAGCCGCCCGCCGAGCCCACGTCGGGTCGGCCAACAGGGCCCGCCCGACTCCGACGACATCGGCGACCGCGTCCCGCACCATCCGATCCGCGACCTGCGGTGTCCGCACGCCGCCGGTGACCATCACGGGGACGTTGACTACTGCCTTGACGGCCTGACCCAGGTACCCGAAGTACCCCTCCTGCGGTGGCGCCCCGCCGTCCGTAGCGGGCCCGGACCCACCGAGGCCGCCGGACAGGTCGATCATGTCGACGCCTGCCTCGACGAGGGCCGGCGCCGCGTATGCAGCGTCGCCGGCGTTCAAGCCGCCCGGCAGCAAGTCGTCGCCGCCGAGCCTGTAGAGCAGGGGGTAGCCGGGGCCAAGTGCCTTGCGGGTCGCCGCAACGACTTCCAGCGGAAACCGCAACCGGTTGGCGCGGCTGCCCCCGTACTGGTCGCCGCGCAGATTGGTCAACGGCGAGTAGAACTGGTTGAGCAGGTAGCCATGCGCCCCGTGGAGCTCGACGGCACCGAAACCCGCCCGCTTGGCCCGGCGCGCGGCCTCCGCGAACGCCGCCCTAAGCTCAGCCAGGTCATCCGTTGTAAGGCCGCGGGCGGCTTCCTTGGCTCGCACCTGGATTCCGTCCGACGGGCCCTCGGGCTGCGTCCCGGCGGCCTGCAGGGTGGTCCGGCCTCCCGCGTGCGTGATCTGGATCGCCGAGGGTACTCCGGTACCGCGGATCGCTGCGGCAAGCCGCGCCAAGCCCGGGACGTTGCCCTCCTCATGGATCCCCAGCTGGTTGAGGTTGAGCCTGCCGGCCGGGGTGACGTAGGCGTGCTCGACGATGATCAGGCCGAGCCCGGCCGCGTGCCGCAGGTAGTGCTCGATGATTTCGTCCGTCACGTCGCCGGTTAGGGTGGCCTTATTGTTGGCCATCGGCGGCATCGCGATACGGTTGGGAAGGCTTAACCCGCCGAGGGCGAGCGGTGAGAACAGATTGGTTTCAGCAGCCAAGAACAGCACCTCCGCCTCTATCTTACCGCATTAGGGGTGGGGGGCAGTCCTGTTGGCGGCTAGCTGCTTCTACGCCGACGCCGTAACACTGCGCTCGCGGGCGACCTCCTGCCCGCGCACGAAGAATTGCCAGAACAGCACCGCAGAGAGCGCGTAGCCCATGAAGGCGACGATGAAGGTCTGGGGGTAGCCGTACCTGGTAATCACGAGGCCTGAGGTAAACATAGAAACCGCACGGACGCCGTTCTCAAAGCTCTGCAGAAACCCGTTGGCCGTTGCCCGCGTCGACCGGCTCAAGTGCGACAGCATGAATGTGTTGGTCAGGGGACCGGACATCTGGTGCAAGGAGTTGCGCAGAGCATACGCCGCTCCGGCAATCCAGATCGACGGCGCCCAAGCCATCAGCAGGAGCATCGGTAGGGCCAGCAGCCTGGTGTAAAGCACGGATGGGGTGATGCCAAAGCGCTCGCCGGGCGCCGGCGCCACGGCGATGCCGACGATCGTCGCGAACTGGGCGAAAGACAACACGCCGCCGACCGCCTCCGCGCTGGCGTCGAACGTTCGGATCAGGTAGGTGTTCATGAACGGCAGGAAGTGGCCGGCCGCGAAGGCGACCAGGCTTGAGGTGGCACAGTATTTGACCAGGAAGCTCATTTCGGCCGGCGTCATCGGCAGCCTCCTGCGCCGCTCCTCCCGCGGCCGCTCCGGCGCCGCGAGAGCGGCCGCCTGCGACTGCGGCTTATCCTGAGCCTGAGCTTGAGGCTGGGCACCAGCAGTGGCCTCGACGTGTGCATCCGCGGGCCTCTCCTCACGGATGCGCAACAGCCGCGCGACGCCCACGAATGCCAGCACCACGCTGAGCACGAACACGACCCTGTACATGCCGATCTCATCCAGGCCAGGCGCCGCCGCCCATACCAGGCGCGGCAGGAAGCCGCCGATGGTGTTGCCGATGATGCCTGACGCGCGCACGATCATGCCCTGCATGCTAAAGGCGTGGATGCGTTCCTCGGGGTGGGTGTTTTCGAAGATAAACGGCGTGCCGGCCGCCGCGTACATGGTCATGAACACCCCGTCCACGACGTAGCAGCCGTAAAGGGCAGGCAGGGCAACCACGAAGCCGCGCAGCAGAAACGCCGACTTGCTGATGCTGATGCCCATCAGCAGGCTCCGCCGCCGCCCGATCCGGTCGGATAGGATCCCCGCCCCGAGGCTGCACACGGCAACGCAGGCGGTGCCGACGGCCATCAGTGAGCCAAGGGTGTCCTCGGCGTACCCCAAGGCCAGAAGGTAACGGGGGAAGTATAACCCGTAGACCGTCAGGGCCAGCTGATAGCAGATATCGAAAACCAAAAACGCCCGGACGTTGGCGCCAAGGGTGCGCCACCGCCGGACGTAGCCAATGGGCATAGCGGTCATCCGGCCCCTTTCGCACGGATTGTACCACTAGGCCGGAGACTTGCCCAGACTGAGAAGCGCGGCGTTGCGCAGTGTGCTTCTAACCCGGCGACCTGCCGGATAACTGTATGTTGTGCGGCCATCTCTCTCGCTGTTGCCGGACATGCACTCACGCAACAGTCAGAGACCCGAAAGATATTCCCCTTGCTCCGAGGAGTGTCCGGCAACTGGCTCGAACAAATCTTCTGACGCTTCGGCGTCGAGTTCACCGAAAGGCGGAATATTCCAGTGCGGCAATGCGTGCTCTTTGACCTCGGCGACACACTGATCGACGGCCATCCACTCGACCAGGCCAGTACCGAGAAGCAGATTGCACGAAGTTTCGAGATCTGGCTCCGGCGCAAAGCCATGCGCGCCGGCGAGGAGTTCTCGCCCGATGAGCGCGTCCGCCTCGCGGCGGTTGAGGGGGCCCGGCTGGTGCGTGCGGTTAACCAGGGGCTCGATGGCGCCCGGCAGGCGTACTGGGCCGAGGGCCGTGAGGCGCCGGCGCTGTCCGCCTTTACCACGGTACGCGCGGAGCTGGCCGCGGCCTCGGGGCTATTCGCCTCCCTGTCCGAGTTGGAGGAGATTTATCTCAAGGCCAGGATGGCCCGCCAGCGGGCGATGCCCGGCGCGGTCGACCTCCTGACGCGCCTTGGTGCCCACGGAGTACGCCGGGGACTGGTATCCAATTGCTTGTTCTCCCGCGAGCCCATGCAAGGCCACCTACGCGGGCAGGGCTTGGCCGGGCTGCTCGACACCACCATCTTCTCCTCGGAGGTGGGCTGGCGTAAGCCGCGGCGCGAGCCTTTTCTTGCGGCCTTGGGGGCCTTGGCGGTTTCGCCTAACAATGCGGTTCACGTCGGCGATGACCTCGTCGCCGACATCGAGGGCGCGGCTGGAGCAGGGCTGGCCGCCATCTGGTTGTGGGGGCATCACCCGCTGCTCGAACGGGTCGAGGCCGGGGAGGCCCGGGGACCAGGCACGTGGCCAGACCTCGCCGGGCACCCCGATTTGGCTCGTAAGGTCGAGGCGCTGCTAGCCGCGCCGGCGCCCGCGGCCCTCGTCGGGGCGGCGCGTACTCTGGCAGAGGTGGGCGAGTTGCTCTTCGCAGGGCAATAGCTGCAGGGGGCGAACTACCGTCTCAGGCTGGCAGCTATAGCTCCTGGGAGGTGCGGTGATTGCCCGGCTCCGGCGCGGCAGGCACTTGGCAGTGGTATAAGGGTAACCTCCATTCGCACACAGATCGCTCTGACGGGCGATTGCCCCCCGGCGCCGTCGTTGACTGGTACGCGGGCCGGGGGTACGACTTCCTGGCCCTCACCGACCATGGTCGGGTCACCCGCTACGAGCCGCGTCAACGCCATATCCTGATGATCCCCGGGGCCGAGGTTACGGCCTACGATGAGCCCGCGGGATCCTTCCATCACCTCGTCGCGCTGCTGGAGCCCGAGCAAGTTGACTCGGTTGCCAGGCTGGAGGTGAGCTCGCCCCAGCGCATCATCAACGAGCTTGGTGAGGCCGGCGCCACCGTGATCATGGCGCACCCGTACTGGCTTGGGTTGACGTCTGCGGAGTTGGCTCGGCTGGAGGGAGCGGTGGGGCTGGAGATATACAACAACCTGGCCGAGATCGAGCGGGGCAGGGGGTATAGCGAGCCACACTGGGACGACCTGCTGCTCGCCGGCAAGCGCGTGTGGGGGCTGGCGGTAGACGACTGCCACTGGCGAGCCCTGGACGCGGGCGGGGGTTGGGTCATGGTTCGTGCGCCTGAGCTTACCCCCAAGGCGATCCTGCAGGCCATCCGGACGGGGGACTTTTACTCCACTCAGGGACCAGAGATCAAGCGCTTTGGCGTCCAGTACGACCGCGTGGGCGGCTTGCTGCCCGGCGCGGGCGGCCAGGTGATTCTGGAGTGTTCACCTTGCCGCAGGATCGTTTTCTACGGCAACCGGTGGCTGGGGACCGTAGTCGAGGCAGCAGAGCAAGGCGAAGAGCCGCTGGTCACCGCATCGTATCCTTTGACCGGCAAAGAGACCTACGTGCGGGCGATGTGTGTTGACTACGCCGGGCGGAGAGCATGGACACAGCCGGTTTTTCCCGAGGCTCCGCCGACTCTTCGCCTGCAACGTGGGCATATCTAGGTCACGAAGGGGGAGGTCACTATCAAGGTCTTCATTTCGTGTGACATGGAAGGGATCAGCGGCATCGTCGATTGGAAGGAAACCAGCAGCCGCGATGGCGGTGGCGCCTATGAGCGCGCCCGACGGCTGATGAGCGCGGATGCCAATGCCGCGGCCCTAGGAGCATTTGAGGGCGGCGCATCCGAGGTCGTGATCAACGACTCCCACGGTGGCAACCGCAATATCCTGGTGGAGGAGCTCGACGAGCGGGTCCGGCTGATCTCGGGCTCACCGAAATATCTGTCCATGATGGAGGGCGTGCCGGGCCACGACGTCGCGATGTTCGTTGGCTACCACTCGCGCGCCCATAGCCTGGGGGTCATGAACCATACCTACACCGGCTCGGTCGAGGAGTACCGGATCAACGGGCAGCTGTACGGCGAGTTTGGCATGAACGCCGCCATCGCGGGGCACTATGGCGTACCGGTGATCCTGGTCACCGGCGATCAGCAGGTCGCCGCCGAGGCCAAGGCTCTGGTGCCCTCGGTGCGGACGGTGGTGGTCAAGGACGCCGTGACCCAGTTGGCGGCCAATCTGATCCATCCCGCCCGTGCGCGCGGCATGATCCGGGCCGGCGCCGCGGAAGCGGTCAAGGCGGCGCTCGCAGGCAAGCCGCAGCCATTCGTCGTGCCGGGGCCGGTGCGCCTCGAGCTGCGCTTGGCCAGGTCGATCCTCGCCGATGCCGCGGTTGTCGTCCCGGGGGCGGAGCGGGTTTCCGATGTCGTGGTGGCCTGGGAAGGCTCCGATTACCTGCAGTGCTACCGCGCCTTCCGGGCGATGATCTCGATGGCCAGCTCCTGATCCATCGGGGTAAGAGGTACACAGAGCCGCAGGAGCAGCACACTAACTCCTGGGGACAAAGACATAGCGATCGTGCGCAGGATCGGAGAGGTGCGCCGCCAGCGTGGACCCATTGAGACAACTGATCGCCACATTGCGGGATGCCGGCCTAGGTGACCGGATGGTCTGCGGCGCGCCAATGGCCACGTACACCTCATTTGGGATCGGCGGACCGGCAGACGTGCTTGTGGATGCGGCCAGCGTAGGCGAGGTTGTTGAGTCGTTGGCGGCCGCAGCAAGGCTAAGGGTGCCGAGCCAGATCATTGGCCTTGGCACCAACCTCCTGGTCAGAGACGGCGGCATCCGCGGCCTGGTGGTCAGGGTCGGGCCGCGCATGGGTGGTCTCGAGTGGGACGACGAGGCGACCGCGGTCGTCGCCGGCGCCGGTATCCCTTTGGCCGAGCTGTCGGCGGCGTTAGGTCGGCGTAGCTGGACCGGCCTGGAGTGGGCCGAGGGCATCCCGGGCACCCTCGGCGGTGCGCTCGTGATGAACGCGGGAGCCTACGGCGGCGAGATCAGCGATGTGGTCGAATGGGTTGAGGTGATCGAGGCAGTTGCGGTGGTCGAGGGCCAAGTGCCCTCGACCACCGTCCTGTCTCTAGCTGACCTTGGATACAGCTACCGCCGCAGTGCGTTACAGCAGGGGCGGCACGTGGCCCTGCGCGCCCGGCTCAGACTGGCTCGCGGAGATGCGGCGGAGATCGGGACGCGGATGGCCGAGTTCGCCGCCAGGCGCCGCGACCGGCAACCTCTGGAATACCCGAGCGCGGGCAGCTTCTTTATGCGGCCCTCAGGCCACTACGTTGGGCCGATGATTGAGGAGTGCGGGCTTAAGGGACTACGCGTGGGCGGTGCGGAGGTCTCAGAGAAGCACGCCAACTTTATCATCAACACCGGAGGGGCTACAGCCGCCGACGTGCTCGCCTTGGCGGAGTTGGTCCGCCGGGCGGTGCACGAGCGCTACGGGGTCGACTTGCACCCCGAAGTGCGCATCCTCGGAGAGCCGTCATCATCTGACACAGACACATCTGACGCATCGAGGAGCGAAGCATCCCCGGAGCTCTGAGGCGCGGACTCTGACGTCGAGCAAGAAGCCTTGCAGAGGGCAATCCCGTCCTCTGCCACCCAGAACTCCACCAGATCACCAGGCTCAAGCCCCAGCTTAAGGCGATCTGCCTCGGGCAGCGCTACGCGGCCTGAGCCGTCAAGGGTTACGACTGGATACTGCATCATCTGTACCTCCCGTAAGGTGAAATATGGATACCTCCCATACTTCGCCTATTGGGAGAAGATGCCTGCAGCATTGCTTCGAGCACTGTTCGCCAAAGGTCGACAGGATTCGACAACCCAGTACGTCTGACTGGTCACTGGCGGGCACCCTTCCGGCTGGGCGGGCTCGCTGGGCCGGGGGGTGGGGCAGGGCCGCTGGCTGGGGAGTTGTGCGTTCTGGCATAGCTCTGGGTGGCCGATTGTGATCCTAGGCACAATGCGGGGCTGCACCCTATGCGATATCACCCAATGCCTTCGCCGCCTGAGCCCGTTTGCACAACTCTCGGCGTGCGATTGGGCCCCTAGGCACAATGCGCGGCGGCACCCTATGCGATATCACCCAATGCCTTCGTAGTCTGAGCCCTTTGGCACAACTCTCGGCGAGCCATTGTGCTTCTAGGCACAATGCAGGGCCACACCCTATGTCATTCCGCCCAATCGAAGACTGAGGCGCGCTCAGCGTTCGCCGGTCACGGGCCGGGTGAGCCTGCGAGCGGCGCGCTGCCTCGCTTCGGTCGCCGAGGTCATTTTGCCAGCCGGGGAGGGTCACATACTCACCAGGACCATGTGGCAACTCCGAGGCAACGCCCCGCTCTTGCCTCATTGGCCCCGGCTGAGGTCACGGGCCGGGTGAGCCTGCGAGCGGCGCGCTGCCTCGCTTCGGTCGCCGAGGTCATTTTGCCAGCCGGGGAGGGTCATGGACTCACCAGGACCATGTCGTAACCGGTGACGACGTCACCGCTCCGCCCGATGACCCGTGAGGATCTGACTCACACTCTCCCGCAGTAGGTCTCCTACCCCAAAGGCGAGGCGCCGCACCAAGCCGCAGCCTCACCCGGCGCGTTACCCTAGCCGCGCCAATGAGGCAAGGCTTGGTGCGGTGCCTCGCGCCCCTCACACCCGAATCTTCTCCCACCCACCCCGGTAAAACCGCCTCACCAGCAGGCTTGACCGCAGCACCCAGTCAAGCCCCATGGCGATCCACGCCCCGGCCAGCCCGAGGCCTGTCCCCAGGACGAGCAGTACTGTCAGGCCGAGACGCATGCCCCAGACGCCCGCGATGGTGTAGTACATGACCTGCTTGGTGTCGCCCGCCCCGCGCAGCGCGCCGCCAAACACGAAGCCCGCCGCCTGGAAGACCTGTGCCGGCGCCATGATCCGGATGCAGACGACCCCCATGCGGATGACCTCGGGATCGTCGGTGTAAAGGCGCATCACCTGGTACGGAAAGACCAACAGTAGCAGGCCCACCACAGCCAGGAGGCCGACGCCGAGCCGCCCGCACTCCCAGCCGTACTGCCGGGCCAGCTGGGGCCGCTTGGCCCCCAAGCTCTGCCCAACAGTGGTGCTTGCGGCCGTGGCGAAGCCCATTGCAGGCATGTAGGCGACAGACTCGGCATTAAGCGCGATCGCGTGCGCCGCATACGCCACCGTGCCGAGGCTGGCCACCGTCCGCGCATAGAGGACCTGCGCCAGGCCCATGATCACTCGCTCGCTCCCGGCGGGAACGCCGATGGCGGTAATGCGGCGGATAATGCTCATGTCGACCCGCATGGCGTCACGCAGCGCGAACCTGAGGCCAGCGCGCCCGCTGAGGATCATCAGCAGCAGGGCAACGCCGCCGCCGGCGCGGGCCAACGACGTGGCCAAAGCTGCGCCGCGCACGCCGAGGGCGGGGAAACCTAGGTTTCCGAAGATCAGCACCCAGTTGCCAAACACGTTGAGCAGGTTAACCGCCAGGCCGATCTTCATCGGGGTCCGGGTGTCGCCCGCGCCTCGCAGCGCGCCGCTCATCAGCATGGCGAGCAGCATGAAGACCGAGCCCCAAATCAGGTTGCGGATGTAGGTGGTCCCCAGCGCCACGACCTCCGGCTCGGCGCCCATCAGCCGGATTACGCTCTCAGCACCAAAGTACCCAGGCACCGCGATGGCCAGGCCTAGCAGGGCCGCCAGCATGGCCGATTGCCCTGCTACGCGACCTGCCTCCTCGCGCTCACCGGCGCCGATATGGCGGGCGACGACCGCTGTGGTACCTACCGAGAGGCCCATGAACACCGCGAAGACAACGAAGAACGGCTGAAAGCTCAGGCCGATGCCGGTCACGGCCGCCGCGCCCAGCCGCCCGATCATGATCATGTCGATGACCTGCGTCGCCGAGGCCATGATTTGCTCGATCATGACCGGCCATGCCAGGCCAAAGATGCGTCGGCGGAGTTGCGCAGGCGACGGCGACTCGCCGATATCGGTGACGGCTCGTGTTGCCGGGCTGCGCATTGCCTGAGCCAAGAATGGACCTCCTCGCTCCTGGTGGAAACCTATCCTACACGGAAACCCAGTACCACGCGGTGCTGCGAAGAAAGCAGAGCAACAGGCCGAGTTCGGCAGCCGGTAATCAGCCTCCTTCCCTGTCCCGCATGGAGCAGGTATAATAGGGCCATCCTGGCTGTTCACAAGACTGTGCACATCCTTGGCGCCGTCACATCAGTCCACGGCGCCCGCCGACGGATGCAGCCCCGGGAGGAAACCATCAGATGGCCGAGAGCCCCATAAGCCCCGAGACGCCGATTACAGAAGCGCGTTCCTTCCCCGACGAGATCGACTCCACTCAGCATAGCCTTGCGGACTTCTTCGGCGGCCCCGAGCGCGACGTGTTCGCCAAGGCGGGAGTGTTCTGGCGGTTTGCCGAGGACGTCCGCCGCCGCCATCACTACACCTATCGCCGGACGATGGTCGGTCCCAACGAGAACCGGGTCAACGTCAGCGATCCCAACACCGGCGAAGTTCGCGAGATGGTCATGATGGCGTCCAACAACTACTTGGGCCTGACCACCCATCCGCGCGTCGTCGAGGCTGGACGCCTGGCGCACGAGAAGTACGGCGTCGGCGCCGGCGGGGTACCATTGCTCGGAGGCACTCTCGACCTGCTCCTCGAGTTGGAGGAGCGTCTCGCCAGGTTCAAGAGCGCTGAGGCGTGCATCGTGTTTTCGTCAGGCTACTCGTCCAACGTGGGCTGCATCTCTGCGCTGCTGCGCCGCGGCGACGTTGCGCTAAACGACCGGCTCAATCACGCCAGCCTGATCGACGGATGCCGCTTCTCCGGGGCCGAGTTGCGTACGTTCCGGCACAACAGCATGGAGTCACTGGAGCGTCTGCTCGGGGACTGTGACCGCAAGTACGCCGGCAAGCTGGTCATAGTCGACGGCGTGTTCTCCATGGACGGCGACATCACCGACCTACCCAAGGTCGTGGAGATATCGCGGCGCCACGGAGCGCGGGTCATGATCGACGAGGCTCACGCGTCGGGCGTGATCGGTGACAACGGCCGCGGGACGCCGGAGTACTTCGGCATGGAGGGGCAAATCGACATCGTGGCCGGCACCCTGTCCAAAGCGCTGGGTGGCGTCGGCGGTTTCGTCTGCTCCTCGCGCGAGGTCGTCGACTACATTAGGTTTTACGCCCGCTCGTACATGTTTTCCACCGCGTTGCCACCTGCCGTGACGGGGTCGCTGATCGAGGCCGTCAACGTGATTGAGCAGGAGCCCCAACTGCGCAAGAGACTGTGGGACAACATCCATTACGTCCACGACAGCCTGCGCCGCCTCGGCTTTGACATCGGGCCGACCCAGACGGCAATCGTGCCCATCCTGGTCGGCAACGACGCAAAGCTGCGCGAGATCTCGCGGCGAGTCCACGAAGAGGGCATCTTCGTCAACCCGGTGTACTACCCGGCGGTGCCCAAGCGCCTCTCCCGCCTGCGCCTCAGCCTGATGGCGACGCACACCTCATCAGATCTGGACCAGACCATCAGTGTGATCGAGAAGGTCGGACGGGAGTTCGGGGTGATCTAGTCCCGAGGTCCTCACTGTATCCCCAGCCCCCGGAGGGTGCATGATGGGTGATGGCGGCACTATCTTGGCGTGCCGCGCGGGGAGGGTCTGGATTGCGCAACTATCGCGGATACACAAGGCCGAGCCGTAACAGCACCCGCAGCTATCTTGGCGGCCGGCGTGGCCGGCTAGGCTTCGGTCCTCCCGTTGCGCGGCGGTCCCGTGTCTGGCTCTACGCCCTGATTGCCTTAGCCTGGTGCTTGGCGGTTGGGTTCGCCGCCCGCCGAATCCTCCTCGCCGAGCACGCCTTTGGTGGCCGGTACGCGCTCCTCGCAGCATACCTGACGGGCGCTGGCGCGATCGCCGCCGGTATCATCGCCCTGGTCGCGCCTCGCCGCCCCTACACCACCGGCATGGCGATCGGCTTTGCGGCACCCATCCTAGCAGCCCTGGTAGTGTTTCGCGCGGAATACGACCCAGCCTGGTGGCCGGTGGCCCTCGGTCTCGGCCTTGCCGCTGGAGTCGTAGGCGCGTTTGTTGGGATCGTCTTCCGGTGGCTGGTGCGCCGAGGGGAAACCGAGTCGCCGCTGCTACGATAGCGACGCGAGGCGCTGACGCCGCCGCGCCAATGAGGCAAGAGCGGCGGCAGCGCGTCGCTTCTGGTGATTGACCCAAATATATCCACACGGGTGCGTCCAGGCCCACCACCGGAGCAGATCACCCCGAGGCCGGTTGGTGGGGCGATTTGCCCCCGGGTCATCGGGGGGAGCGGTGCCGTCCGGCACCGGTTACCACATAACCCTGGTGCGTCTGGGACCCTCCTTGGCGGGCAGGCCGTCCTGAGGCCGGTTGGTGGGGCGATTTGCCCCGGGTCATCGGGGGGAGCGGTGCCGTCCGGCACCGGTTACCACATAACCCTGGTGCGTCTGGGACCCTCCCCGGCGGGCACGCCGACCCGAGGCCGGTTGGTGGGGCGATTTGCCCCGGGTCATCGGGGGGAGCGGTGCCGTCCGGCACCGGTTACCACATAACCCTGGTGCGTCTGGGACCCTCCCCGGCGGGCACGCCGACCCGAGCCCGGTTGGTGGGGCGATTTGCCCCCGGGTCATCGGGGGGAGCGGTGCCGTCCGGCACCGGTTACCACATAACCCTGGTGCGTCTGGGACCCTCCTTGGC
>Ga0228535_1000775_pt1 | contig 72738 bp, 48 predicted proteins | sample SJ1metagenome_FD_168457 | JGI IMG/M metagenome (GOLD analysis project Ga0228535, IMG submission 168457) | Enriched culture of PCE-dechlorinating microbial communities from Ithaca, New York, USA - SJ1 | ecosystem: Engineered > Modeled > Simulated communities (microbial... > Unclassified | place...
TGCTAATGGCTTCTTTCAGATTTGCGGTCGCCCGCAACACCTTTGCCAATCACTAATGTTTCCTATCAACTCGGCACATACAGGAACTTTCATCCTGTTAGCTTAATACCATGCCCGACATACCAAGAATCGGCAAGCGCTGCAACGCTCACCGATTATGCGTTTTCGTCAACACAACCAAGAAATATTCAATGTATTAACTAAAAACAATTACAAATGTATGAAGAAAAACTATTCATTGGGTAATCATTTAACCGAAAAAGTGCCCATTAAACATTTTTTATTGATTATGCGAACAACCTTTATTTTATTGTTTACCTGCATCTTTTGCTCTATGGCCGAAATGAGCTACACTCAAAATGCCAGGGTGACGATCAATAAACGAAACGTAACACTCAAAGAAGTATTAAACGAGATTGAAAAGCAAACCGATTATCTGTTCATCTACAGCGACGAGGTAGATACGAACGAGAAGGTATCGGTAAAATCCAAACAACAAGCTGTTTCCAATGTACTCCATGCACTTTTAAAAAATAAAGACGTCAATTATGCGTTGGAAGGCAATCATATCCTCCTCTCCAAGAGAGCAGAAGGAGTAGCAGAAGGACTTGCCGATGCACAGCAACAGAAAAGGAAAATTACCGGGACAGTGGTGGATAATGCAGGCATACCTGTAATTGGCGCGAATATCCTGGAGGTAGGCACCACCAACGGAAACATTACGGACATAGATGGCAACTTTTCCTTAACTGTAGCGAACGACGCGGTAATCACCATTACCTATATCGGCTACCTGAATCAAACAATCCAAACTGCAGGCAAATCCAATTTCAACATCATCCTGATGGAAGACACACAAGCGTTGGATGAAGTGGTGGTGATTGGATACGGTACTGCCAAAAAGAAGGACTTAACCGGAGCAATCTCCGCCGTTGACGGTTCAATCGTATCCTCTCAGTCGGTATCTACGGTATCCCGCGCTCTTGAAGGTGCTGTAGCAGGCTTGCAGGTTTCTTCTGTAGACGGCCAGCCCGGTATGGATATGGGTATACGTGTACGCGGTGTGGGGTCGGCAAACCTAAACAGCTCCGTAGCGCTGGTTGTGATTGACGGAGTGCCCGCGCAAAGCGACAACCCACTGTCAACCATTAATCCGAACGATATTCAAAGCATCACGGTATTAAAAGATGCGGCATCTACGGCACTATACGGTTCCCGTGGTGCAAACGGTGTGGTGCTTGTCACTACCAAGAGGGGAAAATCAGGTAAAACCAATATCTCATTTTCTGCCAAAGCAGGTTTCAATTCCGTGGGGCCATTTGACCTGGGAAAGATCGATAACGCAAAAGATTTTTATGAATTTGCATGGAAATCGATTTATAACTCATACCGTTATGGGGTAAACGGTACAGGACAACCACAAAACTGGACCACCAATGTAAACAACCCCAATTATTCACATGAGCAGGCGGCAGAATTTGCCAGCCAGCATCTGTTCAACTACATTAATAAAGAATCGACATTTGGGACAAATCGATTTGGAAACTACATGGCATACCGCGTTCCGGGCGCAGTTTATGTAGATGAAACAAACGTAAGCGGAATTCCCGCCAAAACAATGACGGGTGCCTATCTGGTAGGCACCGACGGACGATTGAATCCCCAAGCTGAACTTCTGTATAACGACACATTCGACAAAGTACTGTTGAACGAGAACTTCAGGCAGGAATACAATATTTCAGCCAACGGAGGAACCGATAAGGTTGATTATTACGTATCTCTTGGTTACCTGTCTGACCCTTCTTATATCAGCAATTCAAAATTTGACCGGTTCAGCGGCAGATCAACCATAAACTCTCAGCTATTCAAATGGTTAAAAGTAGGAGCCAATGTTGGGTTTTCCAGAACTTCCACCGACAAAATGGGTACCACCTGGGGAAGAAACGCCGGCTCTAACCAAGGGAACGTATTTAGGTTTATCAACGGGTTTGCCCCCATTGTTCCCGTATATGCTTACAATGAAGACGGCAGTTACAGAACTCATCCCGAAGATGGCACAATATACAATTCCACGGCAGGAAGCACCTATTCACCAATTGGGGAAACGGGGGCATTGTATGGAAGCACCAACATCGCCTATGCGATGGAAAATGACAAATGGCAGGATGTGGCTGACATGCTTACTACCCGGTCATATGCTGAAATTAGTTTCCTGAATGATTTTAAATTTTTGGTGAACTTCTCGTTTGACAAGAACAATATTTCTCAGGTAAGATACGCCAATAGCGTAACCGGAGCGGCAAAGGACCAAGGAGGGATTTACAGGAGGCTGACTAACCAAACCATCATCAATACCCAGGAGATCCTGACTTATAACAAAGACTTTGACAAACACCATGTGGATGCCATGGCTGCACACGAATTCAATGACTGGAGAAATGAAGGCATTAACTGGGGATCCAGCTATGAATTGATCCCGGGATTTTTGGGTTCTGGAAACTTTGTAGGCCGATACGTCAATGCCAGAGGATTTGGAGGACCCGGATACGGAGACGACATTGAAAGAATGGAGAGTTACCTGGGCCGTGCCAATTACATCTACGACGAAAAGTACTACCTCTCCACTTCGATCCGTCGTGACGGTTCATCCAAGTTCAAGAAAAACAGGTGGGGTACATTCTGGTCGTTGGGTGCCGGTTGGCGCGTAACGTCCGAACCCTTCATGATGGGGACCAAAAACTGGCTGGACAACCTGAAATTGAGAACGAGCTACGGGGTAATCGGTAACTCCAATGCAATTGGCCGCTACAGCGGTTATAGGACCTGGGGCTACGGAGCGAGGTACACCGAAACATCAGCGGGTACGGGTACACCCAATGCCTATACAATGAGCGTAGGTGGTTTTGTGAACGATGCATTGACTTGGGAAAACACAAAGACTTTTGACGTAGGAATTGATTTCTCCTTGTTTAACCGGGTGCACGGTACCGTTGACTACTATAACCGACTTACCGACAACACATTCTACAACCAACAGGTGAACTTTATGGCAGTTGGCCAGGAATCACTCCAATCCAACAGTGCAGCATTGCAGAACAACGGTTTTGAAGTAGAACTCGGGGTGGATATCATTCGCAGAAAAGACTTCTCCTGGACTATTTCTACAAACGGAACACACTACGCCACTACGTTAAAAGATGTACCGGCAGGTTCTATTCCGGAATATACTCCGGGTTTACCTCCCTATACCTACGAAGCTAACGGTGAAGGATGGTCAGCCAGCGGTGCTGGCAATGCGGCCAGCGGACAATACTACCTCAGAGGAGTAGGAAGAGACTGGTATAACTTGTGGATTTATAAGTATGGAGGTGTAGACCAGGAAACAGGGTTGCCTTTATTCTATCACAAGGTAACCGAGGAAGATATTACAGAAGGCAAGTATACCGGTGCAAAAGTGGGTGACGATGTCAAGACCAAGAATTACAACGAGGCTTCGAAATATGAAGTGGGCAGTGCCATTCCAACATGGATTGGAGGTTTTTCTACGACAATTAATTATAAAGGATTTGATTTGAGCGCCATGGCAGCATACCAATTGGGTGGTAAATTCTACAGCGTAGAATATGGAAACGGCCTTTACAGAAGCAGTTATTACTTAAGGTACAATATCGGCGTCCTTTCAGAGGAATTGATCAACAACACCTGGACTCCTGAAAACAAAAATGCCAAATTCCCGATGCAATGGTACGGGGCGGATAATTACGACGGTTCAACCTTCGGTTCATGGAAATATACCGACATGGCCCTCTTCTCTGCATCCTATTTAAGGCTGAAGAATATCACATTAGGATATACATTGCCGGGTAAACTGCTGTCGAACTACCAAATCAGCAAGTTGCGCCTCTTTGTCTCTGCAGATAACATGTTTATGATCTCTGCGGCTAAGGGTGTTGACCCCAGTATGTCATTGACCGGCGGAATGGAAGTAGGTGCCTATACCTATCCTACCATGCAGACCGTATCATTTGGTGTAAATGTTGAATTATAATTAAACGCTATTAATTTTTGAAAATGATGAAAAAGATATTTCTATATTTTTTATTGATGGGTTTTCTGTTTTCCGCATGTGAAGACAGCTTGGAAGTTGCCCCACCCAATAACCTCACAGACGAAATGATCCAGGAGATCCTGGCTTCCGGAGACGAAGAAAGGATTAAACTGATAATGGGCGGATTGGTGGAAACACTGGATGCCAATTTCAGGCTGGCCGGTGATTACTCCGGATTTAGCAGTAATCCCTTAAATCCGCTTACCAACCAGGATCTGTTTGGCAATCTTAGGGGAAATGATATTGTATTGGGAGAAGCCACATTGGGAAGTACAGGTAGTTATGAAACTTTCTATAACATCGATGCCAGCTTTGAACCTTGGTTAGCTGAAGACAGAACCTATAACTACACCTGGTGGTTATTGGCAGCAACTCCCCATACCAATGCTAATAAGGTGCTGGCTTATCTGGATAAAAAAACCGTTGAGCAAAGTGGGAGCAAATCGCTTAAGGATTATCGGGCACGGGCACTGACCGTTCGTGCATATGGATATATGTTGCTGATGGAAAGATTTCAAAAAGCATACCTCCATGGAGGTAAAGAGGGAAAAGGAATGCCGATCTACACCGAATATGGAGTGAATACCCCTGTAGCCCCTGCATCTGCCACCGAAACCTACGACTTCATCAAAGCTGATCTTAAAGAAGCTGCTCAACTTTTTGTGGAGTCTCAGATCGGAAATGCGAGCGATGGATTTACCACTGACAAGCCAAACGATATCGACCGTGGAGTAGCACTTTTCTTTCTTGCCCGCACATCGCTCTGGACAGGCGATTATGCTACCTGTATCACAGCTACCCAGGAGATTTTGAATAAGTATCCCAATTTTATTGCTGAAGAATATTACGGCATTGACAACTCTCGTGTAAACGCCTTAGCCGCAGGAACGGATGATGTGAAAGCCAACGACAATGCATTCAGTAGTCTTAGCGTAAATCCCGAAACCATCCTAGGCTGGGTTGACGGAAATGGAGCTCCAAATTATCAGTTCAGCAATTTCAACTGCTTCCTGGAAGGCAACGGAGGTTTAAGTGCATACCATATGCGAATAGACAACAGGTTGTATGAAAAGATGGATGACAACGATTACCGCAAAAGCAGGTTTATGACAACACCGGTAACTTATACTTATCCAACCAATAAAAGAGAAAGGGTGCTTCCCAAATACACCAACCTGAAATGGGGTGCTACCATTGCCAAACAGCATAATGTCAGGAACAATCAACTAAACTGTGACTATACCTATATCCGTTCTTCGGAAGTATTGTTGATGCTGGCTGAAGCACAGGCTCTTGCCGGCCAGGAGGGTGCTGCAAAAGCAACGCTTAACAAACTACTTGCCGCAAGGACAAAAGAGGGTTCACCGACATTGACGTGTGACAATTACTCGTCTATGGCTGGCCTTTCTGTGCTGGATATGGTCAAACTGCAGTGGAGGATCGAAATGTGGGGAGAGAACGGGCTTGAATATTCCAACAGCAAACGCTGGAACGTAGATATTGACCGTAACGGATCAACGGTTCACTGGTCATCCGGAAAAATCTACAAAGTGGAACATATGACCTATGAGATCCCTATTCAGGAGACCTCTACAAACCCGAATTGGTTCTAAATTCTATGTTCTCATAAATTTTCTAATTAATAAAGAGGGTAGAGATTTCTTAATCCCTACCCTCTTCATTCTAAAATTATCTGATTTGTGCAATTCCTCGAATCAGATCCGGTATTTTTTGTAACAATTTCAAAACACCCTTATCATCCGGGCAGTACTATGCAAAAAAAATATATCGTGTGCTTTTTGGTATCTTGGGGCATACTTCTATCGTTACAAGTTAATTCAGCTGAACCAGAAAGGAGATACCGGATTATTCACAACAACGACGGAAGTGATGCTCTGGGCAATTATTGGTTCCACAAACGGCCCCTCACTGTGCATGATGTGAATGCTTACGTCGACATGGTCAGCCATTCACAAGTGACTACCTACATGATGTGCACAGGCAGCGATTTTTTTTATTACCGCTCAAAGCATGGCCGTATATTGGGTGATGATCTTGACGGAAAGCTGGATTGTGGTAATGACACGGCTGCTACCCATCATTACAAAAGTTTTTACCTAAACCACCTGAATCTCGAAAAAGATGGTACTGACCTGATTGAAGCATCACTTAAACGAGCAAAGATGCACGGTATGGAAGCTTTTATCACCTACAGGATGAACGACCTTCATTTTAATGATACCACAACAAATTGCCCCATAACTTATCCCGAATTCTGGTATACACATCCTGAGTTTTGGACCAACGATGACACCCCCGGATTAAATGGTTCCAGGGCATTGGATTTTGCACATCCGGAAGTACGTGACCATAAATTGGCGATCATTACCGAGCAACTGGAGAGATATGAGATGATTGACGGATTGGATCTGGATTTTATGCGTTTCATCGTCTATTTTAAACAAGGCGAAGGAAAGAAAAACGCTTTCCTGATGACCGAACTGATGAAAGAGGTAAAAGCCAAAGTGGATGAACTCTCTGAAAAAAGAGGAAAAAAAATACTCCTTTCCGTCAGGGTACCGCTCACGGTCCGGGATTGCCTTGACAAGGGGCTCGACATCCAGGAGTGGATCCGTCTGGGGTTGGTCGACTTCATAACCATCGGAGTGCACTGGCGTGGCAACCCTTCCCTTCCTGTTGCACAATTTATCAAAGAACTGGGATCAACAACTGTCCCGGTCTATGCAACCATCGATGACGGAGGGTACAAACCTCGAGAGACCTTTTCGCACGGCATGTTCAGAGGAATGGCTTCCCATATCTTATCGCAGGGTGCCGATGGTATTTATCTTTTCAATCATTACTATGGAGCTTTTAACTCAACTTACCAAGGATTGTTGCACCTTGAAGAGGGAGGCCAGGTATGCCGGGTTATCTCACCTCATCTTATTCAGGAACTGGGATCCCCGGAGACACTTGCCTACAGGAACAAGATCTATTGCCTCTCCGATGGTGTAACCGAATATGGCATCAAACACATCTCCTCCTTACCCTTGGAGGTAAGATCCGATGATTTCTCCAAAGCCGAAATTTTTATTGGGGATGATCCCGGAAAGACCGTTCCCGAAGAGGTGATACTCTTTGTCAGGAGCAGTAAGCAGGCATCCTTTACATTAAAAGTCAACGGCAGGGACATAACCCATTCGGCGCCGGATTATGTCTCACTTTATGACAAAGGCAGGGGACTGATGGAAGGAGAATGTCAGTATGCATTTGTCCTACCCGTAGAAAGTATTCAACAGGGATACAATACCGTCGCTTTCCACGCAGCAGACTCATCTCTCCTGGTGAAACGTGTGGAAATCGCACTTAAATACGGAGATGTGAAAACACACGGATATTTTTAACGAACCTACAACCAAAAAAAATAAACAGTTTCAAAAACAACTCGAATAGTATTAAAAACAATATGGACAGACGATCTTTTATCATTCGTAGTGCGGCACTTTCCGCCGGTCTGGTAGCCACTGGGGGTGTTTCCCTGTTGGGATCCGACACACTTGTGGATACAAACGGAAAGCGTAGAGCCAATATCTATACCACATTTAAGAATCCGGATGCCAAATACCATCCTTTCGTCAGGTGGTGGTGGAACGGAAACAAAGTAGAAAAAAATGAGATTATCAGAGAGTTACGCCTGTTGAAAGAAGCGGGTGTGGGTGGGGTTGAGATCAACCCTATCGACTTCCCTTCAACAGGAGATGATCTCGGCATCAAATCGATACGGTGGCTCAGTGACGAATGGATCGACCTGTTGCAGGTTACCTTCAATGAAGCTAAAAAACTGGATATGACCTGTGATCTGATCGTAGGTTCAGGTTGGCCTTTCGGTGCAGAAACGTTACCCCATGACGAGCGTGCCCAGGTGGCACTGATACTCGCTGAGGAATTGGAAGGGCCAATGGACTATGAAGTCTCGCGTTACCATATTTTCAACGAGACGGATCCCGGAGTTACTGACACCTTTCCGGGCAGGACTTTTGAAATTCTTTCCCTGAAAATGGTTCCTGAACCCATGGAGAGTCTCGACCAGGTGATTGAATTATCGGACCAACGGCATGAAGAACTTATCCAGGTTAAGGTGCCGGAAGGGAAGCATGTCTTTTATGCCTTGGTGAAAGTCAACTCCTTTGCCTCTGTGATCAACGGTGCACCCGGTGCTGCAGGTCCTATCCTGAACCATATGGACAAGGAAGCCGTAAGAAAGTACCTGAATCATATGTCCGACACCATCCAGAAAAAAACCGGCCCACTCTCCAACCACCTGAGGGCCTTCTTCACCGATTCGATGGAATTGGAAGGCTGCAACTGGAGTGCCGATCTCGCAGACGAGTTCGGAAAGAGAAGAGGTTACGACCTGATGCCCTATCTCCCTTTTACCATGTTCAAGGTCGGACGGCTGGGGGCTGTGGTGGATGAGAATTATGGCGTAAAGAAAAGTCCGGAGTTTGAAGAGATAATCCGTCGTGTCCGCTTTGACTTTGAATATACAAAGGCCGAATTACTGTATGAACGTTTTACCCAAACCTACCTGGAGTGGTGTCGTGAACAAAACGTAAAATCAAGGGCTCAGGCCTACGGCAGGGGATTCTTCCCGTTGGAGACAAGCTTGGGGTACGACATCCCGGAAGGAGAATCGTGGACCACCAACTGGCTCCGCCACAAGCTCGGAGAAGAGATGTCGGATGAGGATTATCGCCGGGGGCGTGGTTATACCATGATCAACAAGTATGTTTCCTCCGCAGCACACCTTACCGGCAAACGATTGATCAGCTGTGAAGAGATGACCAACACTTACCTTGTTTTTAATGCTACATTGGAATTACTAAAAATAGGTTCGGATCAGGCAATCATGTCGGGGATTACCCATTCCATATGGCACGGATTCAACTATTCACCCCCGGAGGCACCCTTCCCGGGGTGGGTACAATACGGCTCCTACTATAACGAAAACAACAACTGGTGGCCCTATTTCAAGTACCTGAATCGCTACAAGGCCCGTATCTCATCTTTGTTACAGCATGCCGACATGTATACCGATATAGCCATACTGCCGGCCAACTACGACATGTGGGGTGAGATGGGTGTACAGACAGATCCCTTCCCCGAAAAACTGAATATCCCCTACACTTCCATCATCTGGGAATCTATCAATAAGAATGGAGGAGCAGCCGATTATGTAACCGAAAAAATCATTCAAGAGGCAAAAATTGAAAAAGGAAAACTCTGCTACGGACCCAAAAAGTACGGCATTTTGTTTTTGCCGGAGGTGAAGAGTATGTTTCCCGACACCTTGGCCAAGCTCTACGAGTTTGTCCGCGGGGGAGGAAAAATATTCGCTATTGAGTGCCTGCCAGAGAAATCATTAGGCCTGCACAATTACAAGGAGAACGACAAAAAGGTAAGCGCCTGGACGGATAAACTTCGTGCATATTCCGACCGCTTTGTCCTGACTCCCAAACCGGATGATCTCCGCTACCTGGAGTGGTATACCGGCTTACAGCAAAAATACCAACTGCCCCATTACCTGGAAATCAGCCGGCCCGACCGTTATCTGATGCAGACTCGTTATCAGGCAGATGACAAAAGTGAGATCTTCTTCTTCTCCAATGCCCACAAGCATGAAAACAGAGACACCCGGATCACTTTCTCCAAAGAAATTACCCGGGGACGTAATCCCTGGATACTGGATCCCGAGACGGGTAAATCGTATCGGTTGAAGCTTGATGGCAATAGCCTGCAATTAAACCTGGGGCCGGCAGAGTCCCGCATCATTGTCTTCAACAAAGAGCGGAAAGGTGAATATTGGGAAGAGCTGCCCTTGAATCACCCGGCCGCACAGTTCCTAAACAACAACTGGGAGGTGGAGCTCCGCCACAGCCGGGAGAAGTGGGTGAAGAGCACACAAATGGAAACATTACAGGATTTAAAAGATACCGAGCATGTCCGTTTCACCGGCACTGTGGTTTACAAGAAACGAATCCAGATTCATAAGAAAGGAGCCATTCTGAATCTGGGAAAGGTATCCGGTGTATCCGAACTGTTTGTCAATGGGAAATCACAAGGAGTAAAATGGTACGGTAACCGTATTTACAAGCTGGGTGATGATGTAAAAACCGGAGAGAATGAAATCGAGGTGCATGTCATCACAACCATGGGTAATTATATGCAGGCATTAACTGACAACCCCACTGCCCAGAAATACACGAACCGGAAAGGCAGGGAACAGGAAATCCAATCGATGGGACTGGTTGGACCTGTTACAGTTTATTAATCATTAGCAAATAAATACGTGATTAAAGCGAATTCACTAAGGTTAGGCTATTCCTCTCTACGGCATAAAGGAACAGTTCCATGTAGCCTAACTTAAAATATAAAATATAAAACATAAAATATAAACAAATGAAAAGAATAAAAACTGTTTTTCTGACACTTGCGGTGTTTTCTATTTTGCATCTATCAGCCGCTGAATACAAAGCATCATACTTTGGTATTAAGTCCAACGGCACCACGTTAAACACCACCTCTATTCAGAAGGCTATCGATTACATCCACGAAAAGGGAGGCGGCACACTGGTTTTCTATGTGGGGCGCTACCTGACCGGCACCATCGAATTGAAATCGAATGTGCATATTGTGCTCCGGGAAGGGGCCATACTGGTAGGATCAACCAACATATACGATTACAACATCGAAGAACCCATTTTTATGCCGGCATTGGTGTACGCCAACAAGGCAAGCAACATCTCCATAACCGGGAAGGGTGTGATTGACGGGCAGGGAGCCGAGGTGGCTTACAACTTGGTTGACCAGGTCCACAAGGGGATTGTTGAGGACAAGTTACAATTAGACCGTCCTGCAACCAGACGGCCAGGCGGTATTTATTTCCGGGAGTGTAACCATGTATCCATTAGCGGAATTACCATTAAGAACACCGCTTTTTGGGTTCAAACGTACGATCAGTGCGAGAATTTGCGAATTGACGGGATCACGGTCGACAGCAAAGTATTCTGGAACAATGACGGGCTGGATATTGTCGACTGCAAGGACGTAGTAGTGAGCAACTCTTTTATCGATGCTTCGGACGATGCCATCTGTTTCAAATCGCACGATAAAACCAAACGATGTGAGAATATCGAGGTGCGTAACTGCGTAGCCCGTTCAAGTGCCAACGGCATCAAATTCGGGACGGTCACTTCGGGCGGATACAAGAACATCCGCATCATCAACAACAAAGTATACGACACTTTCCGTTCCGCTTTTACTATTGCCACTCCCGATGGAGGAAAGGTGGAAGACATCTTTGTGGACAGCCTTTACGCTTATAATACCGGGAATGCTATTTTCTTACGTATCGGAACACGCTGGAATAAAGACAAACAAGGAACCATTGATAATGTTACCATCCAGAACATGTATGCGGAAATTCCTGCCACCAAACCGGACGCCGGCTACGGATACGAAGGACCGATCGAAGACCTTCCCCGCAACGTATCTCCCGCCGTCATATACGGTATCCCGGGAGTAGACATCAACAACGTGACCCTGCGCAATATCGAAATTGTGTACCCCGGCGGCAGCAATCCGAACTATGCCTATCGCGGTACTAAACCCGCAGACCTGGACAGTATCCCGGAATTGATTGACTCCTATCCGGAATTTTCCAACTGGAAGGAATTGCCGGCATGGGGGCTCTATGTACGTCACGCCAGCAATCTCACCTTGGAGAATGTGACTTTCACTGCCAAAGAGAAAGATTACCGTCCCGCCGTTGTGTTTGACGACGTAAAAGGAGCTACATTGTCCAGAATGCAATACAATGTTCCGGGCAGAGGAAAAGATCTCATCCGTCATAAATCAACCCGTATCATTCAAAAATAAGCTTAAATCAGATTTATTCATCAATCAGCAACAACAATCATGAGTAAGATAAATATATATTTTTCGATCGTGTTCATACTTCTTGCCACTCATCTCCAGGCAAAAGATTACAATGTATCCGACTTTGGAGCAAAAGCCGACGGAACAACGGTTAACACAAGAACCATACAAAGAGCCATCGATTACGTAAGTGAAAACGGAGGCGGCCGCCTCGTTTTTCAGGTAGGCAATTACGTGACGGGAAGCATTTACCTGAAATCGAACGTGACCCTTCATCTGGAACCCGGTGCGACCATACTGGGATCCACCAATCCGCTGGATTATGTGATTGACCCCAAAATCAAGTGGTCCTCCATGATTTTTGCCGTGAATCAGGAGAACATTGGAATTACCGGTAAAGGAACCATTAACGGACGGGGATTCACTACGGCCAACAACCTGGTCAGCCTGATCCACCGCGGCATTTTTGAAGATGAACTCTTGCTCGACAGACCCAGGGAGTGGAGACGGCCGGAGAACATCTACTTCCGGGAATGTGTCAACGTCACCATCACCGGCATCACTCTTCGCGACCCGGCCAGCTGGAACCAGACCTACGACCAGTGTAAGAATGTGTATGTAGATGGTATCTATGTAGATAGCAAAGCATACTGGAACAACGACGGAATCGACATCGTCGATTGTGACGGGGTAACCATTAAAAACTCCTATTTCGATGCAGCTGACGATGTTATCTGTTTCAAATCGCACGATGCTAACAGTATCTGCCAGAATGTGGTAGTGGAGAACTGTGTAGGCCGTTCCAGCGCAAATGGAATCAAGTTTGGCACCGTATCCCGCGGGGGATTCAGGAACTTTAAAATTAAGAACGTGACCATATTCGACACCTTTCGTTCTGCCATCACTTTTGCTGCGGTAGACGGGGGAATCATCGAGGATATTGAGGTGGACAGCATCCGCTCCATCAATACCGGCAACGTTATTTTCCTACGTATAGGTGACCGCTGGAGCAGCGGCAAGCAACCCAGTATGAAGAATGTCCGCATTTCCAATGTATACGCAGAAGTACCGATGTCAAAACCCGATGCGGGTTATAACTACGAGGGCCCGGTGGAAGATAATCCGCGCAACATCTCTCCCGCCGTAATATTCGGGCTTCCCGACCATAAAATAGAGGATGTAGTATTGAAGAACATCGAAATTGTATATCCGGGTGCCGGCAATCCGTTATATGCATATCGCGGCACCAGCCAGACTGAACTGGACAGTATCCCCGACATGCGTGAAAGATACCCTGAATTCTCACAATGGAAAGAACTGCCCGCATGGGGATTCTATGTACGTCATGCCGACGGTGTGGTATTCGACAACGTAAGACTGGTTGCCGAGAAAAAAGACTACCGTCCTTCGATAGTAATCGACAATGTGGACGGAGCTACTTTCCGCAACGTAGAGTTTATTGAACCCGAAAGCAAAAACAAAAAGCAGATTATTCAAAACCGTTCCAAAAATGTAACGATCCAATAATGCTGTTTACCCCATTCAACCATTAAAAGACAAAACAAAATGAGCAAAAAAATAGTTATTACCTGCGTCGCTTTAATCCTCACACTCTCAATGTTCGCAAAGGATTACAAAGCATCCCTGTTTGACATCAAATCAGATGGCGTCACCTTAAATACAGCATCCATACAATACGCCATTGATTATATCAGTGCCAATGGAGGCGGACAACTCAACTTCTATGTAGGACGCTACCTCACAGGCAGTTTTCACTTAAAGCCCAACGTAACGATCCAACTGCATGAAGGTGCTGTATTGGTCGCTTTTCAGTCAATTTATGATTACGTTAGTGTCAACAACACCCAGGCACTTATCCTGGCGGACAACGTTGAGAATATTGGCATCACCGGTAAAGGAGTCATTGAAGGACATGGACAAGGGGTATTGAAAAGCATTACTGATCAGGTAGAGAAAGGACACCTCGAAAAAAGTGCAATACAAACCAGACCGGCATTGATTCATTTCAACGGATGCAGTAACATCAAACTGGAAGGACTTATCCTGCGGGATGCCTGCGGAGATGTACAAACCTATTCCGGCTGTAAAAACATCAACATTAACAACATTACAGTAGAGAGCAAGGCAGTGCCCGGAAGCAAAGGGATGGTAATTTCCAACTGTGATGGCGTAACCCTCAGCAATTCCTATTTCGACACCACAGGCAATGAGATAGACACAAACCAGGCATCAAGAAATGTGTCGGTAAAGGAAACCATCAATTCCAAAGGTAAAAAGCTTCAATCCAAAAGATAAAAACAGTGAGGAACTTATCCAGACGATATTACCTCTTTTTATTCCTGTTGTATTTTCTGGGATCATGTGCAGGCAACAGCAGGGTATATGTCTCTGTAGACGGGAATGACAAAGGTACCGGTAAACGAAACGATCCCTTTATGACCCTGGAGAGGGCCAGGGATTATATCAGGGAGAAAAGAATGGGAGAAGCGGACAATCGTCCGTTTACCATCTTGCTGCGTGGAGGCAACTACCGCATCGAGCGAACGATCCACTTCACCGACAAAGATTACAACATTACCATACAATCCTTCCCCGATGAAAAAGTCACATTAACAGGCAGTATTCTTATTGCACCGGAACAGATTCTTCCGGTTGCAGGGACAGATAAAGAGGAGATCTTTCCCGAAGCAAACAGGAACAAGGTATTTATGGTCCGCCTGAAAGACTTACCTATCGAGGATTATGGCCAGTTAGAGCCGGTCGGCTTCGGCCGGCCTGTAACACCGGCCCCCATGGAGTTATTTATCAACGGAAAACCGGGACACCTCTCCCGATGGCCAAACGATTCATCGGTTAACATCGGAAAGGTAATCTACAGCGGGTCCCTGGCTGATGACAAAAGACAGGAAGGGGCAACCTTTACCTATCCGGGGGACAGGCCTTACGGATGGAAGCATCCGGAGAAAGTATGGATTGCCGGTTATTTCAATCACGGATGGGCGGATGATGCGGTAAGGCTGGCGTCGATTGATTCATCTAAAAAGGCCATTACCACTTTTCATCCACACAGGTACGGTTTTGGATCGGGAAAACCCTGGAATCAATGGTATGCCTACAATATCGTGGAAGAAACAGATGCCCCGGGTGAATACTGTATCGATCGGGAAGAGGGAATCCTCTATTTTTTTGATCCGGGAACACTATCTACCCTGGAAGTTTCGCTCCTCGAAGAGCCTATTATGGAGATGCTGGGCGCATCCGATATCACCGTTAAAGGAATCGTTTTTGAAAATGCAAGAGGAAGTGCGGCAGCATTGTATGGAACCGGCAATTGTATTTTTTCAGGTTGTATATTCAGGAATTTAGGCAGTTTCGCCATATCCATTGAAGATGCAACCGGTTTTTCACAACAGCCACAACAGGCATTCAGCAGCAACAACGGCATCGTCGATTGTATGATCTATGAAACGGGGAGAGGTGGAATTGTTCTTTCAGGAGGAGACCGTAATACCCTTACCCCCGCCCGCAATTATGTCCACAATTGCACCATTCACGATTTCAATCGCATCGCCAAAACCTACAGTGCAGGGATTAAAATATCGGGAGTGGGAAATCAAATCATTCATAATGAAATATTTAATGCTCCGCATGTAGCCATTCTACTCTCCGGAAATGATCACCTCATTGAGTATAACGAGATTCATCATGTTTGTATGGAGACGGACGACGCAGGTGCAATTTATTACGGCCGTAATCCCTCTGAAAGAGGACACCTGGTGCAATATAATTTCATCCATCACCTGCCGGAACGCTATCGTACCACAGCCATCTATCACGATGATGCGGCCTGCGGGATGAAAGTGCACGGGAACGTGTTCTACAAGGCGGGCGCTTTTCCCGTATTGATTGGCGGAGGTAGTGACAATCCCTACACAAACAACATTTTCATTGATTGCCCGGTCGGGATTAAAGTAGACAATCGCCTACAGGCTTTTGATTGGGCAAAACCGATGATCGCTCCCGGAGGGATTATTGAACAGCGATTGAATGAAATAAAATTCGATCGGCCTCCCTACTGTACAAACTATCCGGAACTGGCAAAATACTGGGAAGAGGATCCCTCTTTTCCAAAAAGGAACCGGGTGGACAGGAACCTGTTTGTAAATGTTGGACAGACCGTACTAAAAGTAGACGATGGGGTAAATGCGGATAAACAATTCCTCGATTTCACCACCAATAATCTTGTCACCCGTGAAGATCCGGGATTTATAGATAAAAACAGGATGAATTTCAAGTTAACGGAAACTTCAGCAGTATTTAAAAAAATCAGGGGCTTTGAAGCCGTTCCTTTTGAAAAAATGGGTACCTATGCAATCGGTAATAAGTAATCAACAATATGATTTATAAAACAATGAGCATGTGCAACAAGACAATTATTACACTTCTGTGCGCAGTATCCGTCTTTGGGTCATTATCCGCACAACAGAAAACTGAAGACCTGACGCAATATGTGAATCCCATGATCGGCACTCAGGAAATGGGGCATGTATTTCCCGGTTCTACCGTCCCTTTTGGTATGGTACAACTCAGCCCGGACACCGATACCATCCCGTATGCCGTAGATGGGAAATATACAGGCACCGTGTACCGTTACTGTGCCGGTTATCAATACAACGACCCCACCATAGTAGGATTCAGCCATACCCATTTCAGTGGTACGGGCCATTCCGACCTGGGGGATTTTCTGATTATGCCCACTACCGGGAAATTGCAGTTGAACCCCGGCACGTCTGACAAACCGGAGAATGGATACCGGTCGCGATTCAGCCACGAAACCGAAACAGCTACACCCGGCTACTATCGCGTAACACTGGACGATTACAATATCGATGCCGAGTTGACCACTACTGAACATGTGGGTTTTCACCAATATACCTTTCCAGAAAGTGAAGATGCGCACATCGTCCTTGACTTGACACACGGAATCTACAATTATGACGGAAAAGTATTGTGGTCACAGGTATGGGTACACAACGACACATTGGTGACAGGCTACCGCATCACCAGCGGATGGGCGCGGACCAATTACCTCTATTTTGCCATGGTCTTTTCCAAGCCCATTGAAAATTACGGGTCCCGCAATGAAGAAGAGCTGGTTTATCGCGGTTTCTGGCGTAAGTTTGACCAGGAAAACAATTTCCCTGAAATGGGTGGCAGAAAACTGAAGACCCACTTCGACTTCAAAACGGAAGCGGGAGAGAAAATCAAGATCAAATTTGCCCTTTCTGCTGTCAGCACCGAAGGGGCACTGAAAAACCTCTATGCCGAAGTACCTCATTTTGATTTCGACCGGGTGAAAAATGAAGCCAAAGAGAAATGGCAAAAGGAACTGGAGAGAATCAGGATTAAAGCTACACCGGAAAAGAAAGAAACATTCTACACCTCATTGTACCACACGTTTATCAATCCTGTTGAATACATGGATGTAGATAGCCTGTACAGGGGAATCGACCACCAGATACACAAGGCGGAAGGATTTGTCAATTACTCTGTTTTCTCCTTGTGGGACACTTACCGGGCACTGCATCCGTTGTTGACAATCATACAACCGGAACGTACTTCCGATATGGTTAATTCCATGCTGGCTCATCATGACCAAAGTGTACATAAATCCCTGCCGGTATGGAGTCATTTTGGTAATGAAAACTGGTGCATGATCGGTTATCATGCCGTGCCGGTGATCGCTGACGCCTGGGTAAACGGTATCCGGGGTTTTGACCCGCAGCGGGCACTGGAGGCATCGGTATCCTCGGCAACCTACCCCAACTACGGGAACCTCGATGACTACATGAAACTGGGATATGTGCCGTTTGACAAAAGTGTATACGGCTCCTCCATGACCCTGGAATATGCCTATGACGACTGGGCAATTGCTCAACTGGCGGAATCGATCGGCAACAAGGAGGTAGCCGCAAAATTCAACGAACGGGCCCACAACTGGAAAAACCTGTTCAACAACAACACCGGGTTTGTGGGTGCAAAGAACAGTGACGGAAGCTGGAAAGCTCCCTTTGATCCACTCCATACGGCCAATGAAGGGTTTATCGAAGGCAACTCATGGAATTATTCGCTCTATGTACCGCACGATGTACCTGCCCTCATCCAGAGAATGGGTGGAAATGAACGTTTTTCGCAATACCTGGACACCCTTTTTACCATGTACCTGCCGGATAAGTATTTTGCCGAAACGGAAGATGTAACCCGGGAGGGATTGATTGGTTGCTACGTGCACGGCAACGAACCTAGCCATCACGTGCCTTACCTCTACAATTGGGCCGGCAAACCCTGGAAAACACAGGAACGAATTCACCAGATCAAAAACAGCATGTACCTGAACAAACCCGACGGATTGTGTGGCAACGATGACTGTGGCCAGATGTCTGCCTGGTATGTTTTCTCTTCGCTGGGCTTCTACCCGGTTGCACCCGCATCGGGACAATACGCCATTGGCTCACCCTCCGTCAAAGAGGCAACCCTGCAACTTCCGAACAACAAGGAACTGGTAGTCAAAGTGGAGAATTACGATGAAAAAAACATCTACGTCCAGCATGTGGAAATAAACGGCAAGCCAGTCAGGGACTACACCTTGCTCCACAGAGACCTGATCAAAGGGGGTGAGCTGCTGTTCAAGATGGGCAGGAAACCGATGAAGAAAAGATTTAAATAATACGAATCCTTATGAGGGTAAGCTATTTTATACTGATCATCCTGCTATTGGGCTGTAACAATCCAGCTAATAAGAACAGAATCAACCGCAAGGAGGTGGTCTCGCGACACAACATCGTATCCGAAAAATTCAGCAAACGCAGTCCGGCACAAGTGGGAAACGGTGAAATCGCTTTTGGAGTGGATATCACCGGATTACAGACTTTTGTTCCTTTCAATACCCTGTCGCAATGGGGATGGCATTCGGACCCGGTACCCGAAGGTGTGGATATTAGCAATTTCAAGGGACAGCAAGTACTTCACAACGGAAGGATGGTCACCTATCCCCTCAGAAACGAGGAGACGGAAGAGCAAAAGGTGATTACCGAATGGCTGGTGGGCAACCCGCACCGGATCAACCTGGCCAGGATCGCTTTCTCATTGTTGGGTGCGGAGGGCAAGGAAGTAGCGATGACCGACCTGCAGAATTGTCTGCAGGAAGTGGATCTTTGGAGCGGCATCATCTCCAGTTATTTTGAGATTGATGATATTCCTGTACAGGTATATACCGCCTGCCATCCCGATAGAGACCTGATCGCCGTGACAGTAGAATCACCCCTTATCGACCTCAAGAGGTTGGCTGTAAAGATCACCTTTCCCGGAGCTTCTGCCCACAACAGCAGGAAAGGAAATTATATCGGCATTTGGGATGAACCCGACAGACATGCAACCACCTACTCAGGAACCAAGCAAAAGGTTATTTTTACCCGGGAGCTAGATCAGGAAAAATATTACTCTGCGTTGTCCTGGGATACCCCCTGTATCTTTTCCGAGGCAGAAGATAATCCTCACACTTATAGGCTAACTCCCGAGGGAAACAAGATGGCATTCACCTGTGAGTTCTCACCCAAACAGATTCAAGAGAAGCCTGTCACAGCAAAAGAAGGACTTTCGGCTAGCAGGAAAGCATGGAAGCAATTTTGGGAATCGGGAGCAGCGGTCGATCTCTCCGAGAGCGAAGACGAACGTTGGTTTGAACTGGAGAGACGCATCGTTTTATCCCGCTACCTGATGAAGGCGAATGAGTCGGGATCCTTACCTCCGCAAGAAAGCGGGCTGGTAAACAACAACGGCTGGTATGGCCGCTTCCATTTTGAGATGATCTGGTGGCATCTGGCACATTGGGCTTTATGGGATAATCAGGAGCTGGCAGACAAGAGCCTGGGTATTTATCAAGATTTCCTGGAAACGGCCAGACTAAGGGCTAAGAGTGAAGGCTTTCAGGGAACAAAATGGCCAAAATGTACTGCATACAATAACGTGGAGTGGCCAGGCGTTGCCCATGCTTTTCTGATATGGCAACAACCTCATCCTATCTACTTTGCAGAGATGGAATATCGTCAAAAGCCAAACCGGGAAACGCTAGAGAAATGGCGGGAAGTAGTCTTCAGCACCGCGGAATTCCTGGCTTCGTTTGCCTATTATCATCCGGAAAAAGATGAATATGTTCTGGGGCCTCCCATTGTTCCCGTTTCAGAAAACACACCTTATGCCGAAACGTTCAATCCCACATTTGAACTGGGTTACTGGCGTTACGGACTGAAGGTAGCTAAAGAATGGTACAACAGACTCAATATCGATGTTCCGACAAAAATAGACAGTGTTTATCACCAGTTATCACCCTATCCGGTGGAAGATAGCCTTTATGTCCTGTATGAGGGGATACCCGATATGTGGACCAAATATACCTTTGAGCATCCTGCCATCATTGGTATTTATGGCATGTTACCCGGCGATGATGTGGATAAAGTAATATTGGAAAAGACCTTCGACAAGATTCTTTCCACCTGGAATTTTAAAAGGATCTGGGGATGGGATTTTCCGATGCTGGCAATGACAGCAGCCCGGTTAGGCCGGCCGGAGCTGGCGGTTGACCTGCTGTTGCACGATAATTATATCTTTGATGAACACGGATTGGCCTATGGCGAAGGATCACCTTATCCCTATTTCCCGTCAAACGGAGGGTTACTGACAGCTATCGCGATGATGGCTGAAGGATGGGATGGCTCCGGAGACGTTACAGCCCCCGGGTTCCCGAAAGACAGTAGTTGGAAAATAAAATACGAGAACTTCCACAAGTTCCCTTAACTTGAGGAAAGTCCAATCACGGATGGATGGATAAATTATCACTGGGATTACATGAAGATTAACTTACATATTCTATTCTTTTTTGCCGGACTGCTTTGGTTCTTTTCCGGCATGAATCATCAACTGAATGCCAAAGGCAGGCCGGACCCGTTTGATATTCCGCTTCACAACGGACAGGTTTTACGTATCCAGGCGTGCCGAAACGAAATCTTTCGAATCAGGATTTCCCCTACAGGTGAATTTCAGGAAACCGTGATGGAGAGGTACGGAATCATCAAAACGGATTGGGAACCAATCGGTGCCACCCACAAAAAGAAGAATGGAAAACACATAATTTCCACAGAGTCGTATCGCCTCACTGTGGATCCTCTTGCTGGTGACATCACCGTTACCGATAACAATGGAATACTTGTTGTGGAAAGAATTTCCTTTATCCAGCCTAAGGATGCCATAGCCCGCGAGCTGGCTGCTTCCCTCAACACCTATTTTGGAGAGATAAGGCAGGACGAAGCAATTATCGGTTCAGGAAAATCGGACACACCGATACAGGCCCAATTGTTGGATGAGGTTGGCAATCTCTCCAAGGGCAGGATAATTGGCGTCACCCTCAAAGAAGAAGAGCGCTTCTACGGGGGAGGAAGTACCAGTCGCACCAACATCCAACACCGGGGTACGGCTCTGCGCATGTGGGCCACTTACAAAAAGACAGAAATACCGATGCCTTTCATCATCAGTTCTGAGGGATGGGGCATCTTCAATAATACAACGGCAAAAAACTATTTGGATATTGGTCGCTTTCAAAAAGACAACCTTTTTGTCTACAACAGCGAGGGTGATCCAGATTTTTACTTGTTATTAGGCAGGCAAATGACCGAGGTGATTGATCACTATACCCGTGTCACAGGAAGGCCCTACCTCATGCCAAAATGGGGGTACGGACTTGCATTTGGCGGCAATACAATGGAAGATCAACTGGATATCCTGAACGATGCACTTCGTTTTCGGGAAGAGCAGATTCCTTGTGATATTTTTTGGCTTGAACCCCAGTGGATGGAAAAAAGATATGATTTCTCCACCTCTAAAAACTGGAATTTCGACAAATTCCCAGCAGAACCCTTTTGGGAAAAAGAGAAATTTCCAAAATATGAACACCCCACCCTCTTTATCTCCCGTTTACATGGCCTTGGATTTAAACTGGCTTTATGGCTTTGTATCGATCATGACATGACCATCGCCGAGGAAGACAAGTTGGCATTGGAGCGCGGAGCGTCACTCTCCGGCAAAGATCATTGGTTTCAACACCTCACCCGGTTCATCGATCAGGGTGTAGATGGATTCAAACTGGACCCTGCCCACACACTCGATGAACACCCAGACCGAGCATATCATAACGGGCTTACAGACAAAGAGATGCATAACCTGAATCAGGTGTTGCTCCCCAAGCAGATGTACGAGACCTTCCGTTCTCACAAGGGTATACGCTCCTTTCACCACTATTGCGGGGGATATGCCGGAACCCAGCATTGGGGGGTATCCACCAGCGGAGACAACGGCGGAGACAAAGTGGCCCTGCTCGATCAGCTGAATCTTGGCCTTAGCGGCTTCGTCAATACTTCGGCCGACGTCCTGGTAGAGGTCTCTGACAACAAGGCGGCTATGCACATGGGGTTCTTCTTTCCCTGGATCCAGGTCAACAGTTGGTACAACCTGCTTCATCCTTGGTACATGAACCCGGAAGAGAAAGAGACCTTTCACTTTTATGCAACCCTTCGCAACAGCCTCTTCCCTTATATCTATTCAGCAGCATTGCAAGGGAGCCAGTCCGGAATGCCCATTTTGCGGGCAATGCCCCTGGTGTTCCCTGATGACCGTACAGTGGATAACCTGACCAGCCAGTTTATGTTTGGAGAGTATCTGCTGGTGGGGGTGTTCAGCGATTCGATTTATCTTCCGAAAGGAAATTGGGTAAATTACTGGACTGGCGAAAAAGTTGCGGGCAACAGAACCGTTCAGGCTTCGGTTCCTGAAACAAGAGGAGGAGCTCTTTTTATCCGCGAAGGGGCAATTATTCCTTACCAAAAACCGACTCAGTTTATTGGTGAAAATTTACTCGATACCATTGAGCTGAAGATCTATCCTTATCAAACAAGCAGCTATATACTCTGGGAAGATGATGGGATCACTTTTGCATATGAAAAGGGTGATTTTTCAAAGACGAAGATCGATTGTGTCGATACCGGACAAAATACAGAGATTACCTTTAATCCCGTAGAGGGCCGATACGAAGGGATGCCCAAAGAGCGAACCTGGGAACTTGAAATTTTCTCCGATACAAAACCCTCTTATTTGCTGGTGAATGGCATCAGAATAGATGATTGGAAGTATGGTAAAGGAGCAGTCCAATTCACCTTGTATCAGGGAGACCTAAATAAAAAGCAGATCATTGAAATTCAAAAATAATACGATTCGAATTCTCTAAATGTAAAACCTATCCATGAGTAGTAAAAATAAAATCTTTCAGATAAAGTGTGCAATCCTGTTACTGTTGTGTACAACAACTCTCCCATTATCTGCACAATTCAATAGTTTCCCCGAATCCTACCTCATCGACAAGAAAGATATTGAAAGAGCCAAAAAAGTGATATCAACGCCGCTGAAAGAGGATCTGCTACTACCCAATCCCCATAAAGAGGCGCAGTGGTATCCCAATGCCAGCCTCGGGCTTTTCATGCACTGGGGGATTCACAGTGTGGTGGGCGCACAACCATCGTGGGATATGATTGCCCATTACAGGTATGGATGGAAAGTAGCACCTCCCGAACGTTATTATGCCCTGGCCAATCAATTTGATCCACAGAACTACGACCCCGACAAATGGTTGAAATCAGCCCAAAAAGCAGGTTTCACCTATGCCGTGCTTACCACCAAACACCATGACGGTTATGCCTTGTGGCCCTCCAAATATGGTATTGGTACCAAACAATACATGGGTGGGCGGGATCTTATTCAACCTTATGTTGATGCCTGTAGAAAAAACGGCCTGAAGGTTGGTTTTTATTTCTCTCCCAGGGACTGGCATTTTCCGGGGTTGATGCACCCCAATGAATATGATGCGGAGAAGTGGCATCAGCTGCCGGCTATTACCGATTCTGTCGCAAATTATCAGAAGTACGAACGGTTTCTCGGGTTTGTCCTTGCACAAATGGAAGAGCTCCTTACCCGATACGGCAAAATTGATATTCTGTGGCTGGATGGCATGTATTTCAAAGGAGTGAGTGATATGCACACAGAGCAGATCTATACCTGGATCCGTTCCCTGCAACCGGGGATTGTGATCAACGACCGCTGGTCCAACATTGTGAATCCCGATGACCCTGCCGGAAGCGGCATGCGGATCGGTGACTTCACCACTCCTTTTGAATGTATTCTCCCCACCTATACGCCATCCCAATGGTGGGAACACTGTGATATCTGGACATCGGGAGGTGGTGGCTGGGGGTATGACAAAACAGGCACCTTCAGGCCTTATGCCTGGTTTTTTGAGCATCTTGTCGCCAGCCGTTCATTAGGGGGGAACTTCCTCCCTAATGTGGGACCGGATGGCAAAGGAGAGATGCACCCTAACTACTACAGGAATATGGAGGCAATCGCCGAATGGATGTCACATAGCCGCGAATCGGTGATTGGAGCAGCTCCCTCTCCCGGAGTTGCCCGCAGCAACGTGATGATCACTAGCCGGGGTAATAACTGGTACCTGCATCTTCTTCCGTCATTCCAGAAACAGGTTTCTCTGCGAACAGGCCAAAAACCAATAGCTGTGACCCTTCTCCGCACGGGAGAATCGATTCCCTTCATTTACAGGGACGGATTCATAAACTTCTCCTTATTACCCGCACAGCGCACCGAGATGGATGATGTAGTAAAAGTGGTCATTCCGGAAGGCAGGAAACGTTACACCATGACGAAAGATAATGATGCTTCCATCGAAGTAGACAAAAGTTTTAATAAATTTGCAAGAAAATCAACAACACTTAATAAATAATGAAAAATACCAAGTTGCTCTTATTAATAACTCTTTTCCTGAACTTCTCAATGTCTCTTGCTGCTCAGTCTCGGATCTCCATTACCCATGGTCCCTACCTGCAAGGATTGACTGAAGATGAAGTAACAATTGTTTGGACAACCAATAAAAGGGCTATATCGTGGGTGGAGCTGGCTCCGGACGACAAAACCCATTTCTACCATGAGCCGCGACCCCAATTTTTTTCAGAATCATACGGATTCAAAGTGGTCGATTCTGTTCATATGGTCAGGCTGAAGAATCTGAAACCCAACACTACCTACCGGTACCGAATCTATTCCCAGGAGGTACTGAGCCATCAAGCGTATCATGTAACCTACGGCCGGACCGTGGCAAGCAATGTATACAGTGAAACACCGCTTAAATTCACCACCAACAATCCTCAAAAGGAGGAAATTTCTTTTTTGGTATTGAATGACATTCACGGCAACAACGAACTGATGGATTCTCTCTTGATAGGGGCCCGATGGGATAAAACCGACCTGGTTTTTTTTAACGGAGACATGACCACTGATCTCCGTTCAGAAAAAAAACTGTTTGACGACTTCCTGGAAAAAGCAGTGACGTTGTTTGCCAAAGAGACACCCTTTTATTATGCGAGAGGGAATCATGAAACCAGGGGAAATTTCGCAACAACCTTTCCCCGTTACTTTCCCACCCCTACCGGCCAGTTATATTATATGTTCCGGCAAGGCCCCGTCTGCTTTATCGTGCTCGACTGTGGTGAGGACAAGCCGGACAACGACATTGAATACAGTGGCATCGTAGCTTTTGACAATTACCGTACCGAACAGGCCCAATGGCTGGAAAAGGTGATTCAGGGTGATGAATTTCAGCAATCTCCCTTTAAGGTGGTGATCACCCATATCCCTCCTTTCGGAAATTGGCACGGGGAGAAAGAGATCCTGGACAAGTTCGTCCCCATTTTAAACAAAGCAAATATTGATTTGATGATGTGCGGTCATCTTCATAACCACATCTATCGTGAAAGGAGTGACGCGATTAATTTTCCTATACTGGTGAACCATAACAGGGAGATGATCAACGTCCAGGCCAATAAACAACAGATGGATATCCAGATCTCCAACAGCGGGGGAAAACAGGTAAAAGCCTTTCATTTCAAGACACAAAATAACAGTTACCCCTGAATAAAGAAAAATCAAAAAATTTCAACACATAAATCACTAACATAAAATAACAATATCGTATGGAAAATATTCTTGAGCAGATTGCCAACTGTGTGGATAAAGGGAAGATTAACCGGAGCGTTCCCTATCCCCCGGAAATGAAGGGACAACCGGGTGTGGACGAACTTACCCTGCAGGCATTGGAGTTAAACTTTCCACCCTCGGAAATACTTTCAAAAGGATTAATCGCAGGGATGGAACGCATCGGGACAAAATTCAGGGAAAACCGGGTCTTCGTACCACAGGTGCTGATGAGCGCCAAGGCAATGAACTGCGGGATGATGCACCTGAAAAAATTTTTCGTTGACGGAACGGTAGCACACAAGGGAAAACTGATCATCGGCACGGTGGAAGGCGATTTGCATGACATCGGAAAGAACCTGGTCAGCATGATCGCGGAGGGAAACGGATATGAAATCATCGATCTGGGCGTGGATGTCCCTGCAACGAAATTTATTGAAGCGCTTCAGGACCATCCCTCCGCCTTTGTGGGAATGTCAGCCTTGCTCACAACGACCATGGCCAACATGGCGGTTATCAACCAAACAATCAAACAAGCGTTTCCGGAGGTGATCACCTTTGTGGGCGGTGCCCCGCTGAACCGTGAATTTGCGCAAAAAATCGGAGCCGACCATTATACGGACGGGCCTCAGGAGATGGTGGAGATACTGGATAAACTGACAATCAACAATGCATCATGATGGAAATTAAAAGCTGGATGGAACAGATCATCCAATCCCCCGACCGGTATGCCATCCCCGTCATGACGCATCCGGGGATCGAGATGCTGGGATACTCCGTCAGGGAAGCCGTCCAGAACGGGGAGGTTCATGCAAGGGCTATTAAAGCGCTTAGCGACAAATATCCTTCCAAAGCCTCCACGGTAATCATGGACCTGACTGTTGAGGCGGAAGCGTTTGGATGTGACATCTCTTTTCCGGAGGAGGACATGCCCCATATTTCCGGGAAGCTCGTTGATGCTTCAACCGTAGAGCGGTTGAAGGTTCCCTCCCTGGCCGCAGGGAGAATACCACAATACCTGAAAGCCAACAGGTTGGCGGCAGGGATGATCGATACCCGACCCGTACTGGCCGGTGTGATTGGCCCTTTTTCTTTGGCAGGCAGACTGTTTGGCATGTCGGAGATCATGACCGGTTGTTATCTCGAAACCGGTGCGGTGGAACTGCTGCTCGAGAAGTGCACGCAGTTTATCCTGTCCTACGCCACAGCATTGAAACAGGAAAGCGGCTGCGCGGGTATCGTCATCGCGGAGCCGGCCGCGGGACTGCTCTCCAACGATGATTGCCTGCAGTTTTCCTCCCGGTATGTCAAAAGGATCATTGAATCGGTACAGGACGAACAGTTCATGGTAGTGCTCCACAATTGCGGAAACAGGGGCCATTGTACGGATGCCATGATACAAACCGGTGCCGCGGCCTATCATTTCGGCAATGCGGCAAATATGACGGAGGCACTGGCGCAATGTCCGGCGGATGTACTGGTGATGGGGAATATCGATCCGGTAGCCGTATTGCAGATGTTGCCCCCCGAAAAGGTTAAGGAAAAGGTCACGCAGCTCCTCGAAGAGACCGCCCCTTATCCAAACTTCGTGTTGTCAACCGGCTGCGATGTGCCTCCGCATGTATCGCCGGAGAACATCCGGGCTTTTTATGATGCGCTCGCCGCCTTCAACCAAAAGTGAACCTTTCATGACCTTTGTCGATTATCACATTGAACCCGACGAATTGCGCTTGCACCTCGGCGACTTGTTGCGGCTACTGCAGGTGCCTGACCACTCACCCGACAATCCCGTGGTGCACGAGGCGACCGGGCTGTTCGGCCAACTCCCCGGTCTGGCAAGCATACGGGGAGGATATGCGGTGTATGAGGATATCCGCATTGACGAAAAGGAGGGGTCGATCAGGATCCTGGACAGGAAGATCCACCCGCAACAACAGATTTGCGGGTACATGAAGGGAGCGGAAAAGCTGGCCCTGCTTGTCTGTACGGCGGGTGAAGGTTTTACTGCCCGTTCACGCGAGTACAACAAGGAGGGGGATTACCTGAAGGGATTCATCACCGACACCATGGGTTCATGGGTGGTGGAGAGAGCCATGGACCTGATTCAGGAGAAACTGGAGAATGCTTTCAGGGAGCTTGGGATGCATGTCACCAACCGGTACAGCCCCGGTTATTGCAACTGGCCTGTCAGTGAACAGCAACCGCTTTTCTCCCTTCTTCCCGGACAGCCCTGCAACATCCGCCTGACGGGGAGCAGCCTGATGATACCCCTGAAAAGCGTGAGCGGGATCGTCGGCATCGGGAAAAAGGTAAAGAAAAGAGGCTACGCATGCGATATTTGCAACAACAGAACATGTATTTACCGCAGTATCAAAAACCACCATTAAAACAATTATTATCATGACTCCAAGAGAACGAATACTTTCTACCATCAACCGCCGATCCGTGGACCGGACACCGGTGGACATTTGGTGTACCCCGGAAATCCTGAATGTTTTGCGTGAACATACCGGCCTACAGGATGAGCTGGCTGTCTATCATGCACTGGGCATTGACAAGATCGTATGGATCTTCCCCGGATATGCAGGCCGATTTTTCGACCCCAACGACAGTGGGGAGATCACCATGTGGGGGGTTCCCACACGCATGACCAAGGCCGGACTGGCTACCTACCAGGAATACATCAATCCTCCGATTGCCGACTACCACTCCCCCTCCCAACTGGAGAGCTATCCCTTATGGCCCGACCCGGACAAATTTGATTATGCCGGGGCAAAAAAAGCTGCGCTGGAGGCCCGTGCCTGGGATTTTGCCACCATAGGGCCCTGGATATCACACTTCGAAATTTATTGTCAGATGCGGGGGTTGGAAAATGCTTTGCTGGACACGATCATCAATCCTGATTTTCTCGATGCTGCCCTGGAGAAGATTGATGCCATTCAAACCGCAATGCTGGAACGAATGTTAACGGAAATGGACGATTCGCTTGATATCGTTTTTATCAGTGACGACATGGGTATGCAAAGCAACATGCTAATTCCGATGGAGTCCTGGAGGACACATTTCAAGTCCCGGCTAAAAGGGTGGTGTGACCTGATTCACCGGCATGGGAAAAAAGTATTGTATCATACCGACGGGGCCGTGCTGCCATTGATACCTGAACTGATTGAATGTGGCATTGATATTCTGAACCCTATACAACATGTATGTCCCGGTATGGATCGTTCGGCACTTAAGGAGGCCTTCGGAAATGAACTGATCTTTCACGGTGGCGTGGAGAACCAGAAAATACTGCCCATGGGCACAGCAGAAGAAGTGGCGGAAGAGACACGGGAATGTGTCAGGACCCTGGGCAAGAATGGTGGTTACATCTGTTGTTCCTGCCACAATATTCAGGCAGGAACACCCCTGGAGAATATTCTTTCCATGATCGAAAGTGCCAGATAGCGGGATGAAAGTTATCCAATTATTTCAAATGGGATATATTGACCGGAAACAGAAGTATACTCCAGTGCTTTAATAACTAAATTTATAATATTGTCTTGACCGAATCCTTAATTATGATTTTGGGTTTTAAAAGCACCTTGATCACATTCATATCCTTGTTTTCCAGTTTTGAAAAAAGAAACTTAACCGCAATCCGGATGATATCATTTACGGGTTGGGCTACACACGAGAGAGGCGTTGATAGATAATCGAGATAGGGGTGTTCATCAAATGTTATAATGGAGACATCCTGCGGTATGCGTATATTTTCCTCTTTCAATGCCTTTATACACCCCATTGCAATGGTGTTGCTTAAGGTAAATATGGCTGTTGGCCTTACCTTCTGCTGCATCAGGAGTTTCGTTTCCAGGTATCCGTTCTGTATAGTAAAATCATCTCCAACAACCCAATAATCACGGATACCCGATTGTTCAAGCGCCTCTTTAAATCCCTTTACCCGCAACCGGTTTGGCGTTGACTCCTTGACACCTTGTATGCAGGCTATGGATACATGTCCGTTATTAATGAGATACTTTGTAGCATGAAATGCTCCATCATAATTATCCGTAGAGACATAGGGCAAATCCAAATCTTCAAAATACCGGTCAATACAAATAATGGGCAATTGTTGATCATAGAGCTCTTTTATATGCCTCCACTGATTTCCGGAAGGAACAATAATCAACCCCTCAATATTTCTAGCACTCAGCTGCTCCAACTCTTTTTTCTCGTTTTCAAAGTTCTCATCACTATCGCTGATAATGGTAATATATCCGTATTTCCTGATCTCTGCATTCAGTCCGCTAGCTATGGCAGCAAAAAACGGATTGCTTAAAGAGGGGACGATAAGCGCAACGGTATTGCTTTTCCCCGTACGGAGATTGGCCGCGTAAAGGTTCGGTACATATCGCATCTCTTTGGCTACCTCCAGAACTTTCTGCTGTGAAACTTTACTGATGCGGTATTGTTCACCTTTACCATTAATGACCCTTGATACGGTGGTCGTGGAGAGTCCGGCTTTTTTTGCTATGTCAGTAATACTCACTTTATGATTGCTCATGTCTTCCGGCGTTTTCACTATATAATCTATCTGTTCTACCCATCAAAAAAAAAATTCTGGTCAAAAGTAAGTAATATTAATCAATATACAAATAAAATCAGTAATGCTCAATCGTTAGCACAACCCAAAATCTCAATAAGATTCCATGCAAATAATGAGGTTACACAGATAAACAATTTGCATCATTCGTCTATCATGCTGACTTTTGAATATACTTTCAACAATCACGAAAGCAAGCGTATAATGCTATTTATCAGTCAACTATACACATAAAAGGTTTGCAATTGCTCCACACACTATAAATCAATTACTGAAATCGGCTGTTTTTTTCTCAAAAAATGAACAAACGTTTGTTCATAAATCTTTTTTACTCTATATTTGCACAACTGATAACGGATTCGACTCAAAATTATACACCCAATAACTGAATTCTCATGAATCAACTTAAGCTTTTTTTCTTTTATGGTGCGATTGCCCTTTTATCGTGCAATGTGGGCGACACGTTTGCAAAAGATTATAAAATCAGCAAAGGAGAGCTGCTGAATAAAATCAAAGGAGGTTGGGCAGGCCAGGTAATTGGATGTACCTACGGTGGCCCTACTGAGTTCAAATGGAACGGGACAATGATCGGAGAAGAGATCGGCATTCCCTGGGACGGCTCACGCATGTCGTGGTATTACAAAAATTCCCCGGGCTTGTATGACGACGTTTATATGGATTTAACATTTGTACAGGTCTTTGACAAGTATGGACTGGACGCACCCGACTCACTACATGCAAAATACTTTGCCAATGCAGGCTACCCGTTATGGCATGCAAACCAGGCTGCCAGATACAATATCCTGAACGGTATCATGCCACCCGAGTCAGGACATTGGAAAAACAATCCACATGCCGATGATATTGATTTCCAGATTGAAGCCGATTTTGCCGGGTTGATGTCTCCGGCAATGGTCAATGCCGCATCAGAGATTGGCTGGAGAATTGGGCATATCATGAATTATGGCGATGGAGTATACGGCGGGATTTATGTGGCGGCCATGTATGCACTGGCTTTTGTGCATAATGATATCGAATTCATTGTGGAAGAAGCTTTGAAATCTATCCCTAAGCAGAGCAACTACTATCAATGCATTGCCGATATGATACAGTGTTATCGTGAAGATCCGAATGACTGGAAGAAGGCGTGGTTTGAGGCACAAAAAAAATGGACATCAGATATCGGTTGTCCGGACGGAGTTTTTATGCCTTTCAACATTGATGCTACAATCAACGGTGCATACATTGTTATTGGCTTACTTTATGGCAAGGGTGATTATGGCGCGACTATTGATATCAGTACGCGATGCGGGTACGATTCAGACTGTAATCCGGCCAATGCTGCCGGAATTCTAGGAACAATGATCGGGTACGACAAGATACCGGCATATTGGAAACAGGGATTGGACAAAGTAGAGGATTTAAATTTTGCACACACCGAGATGTCCCTCAACAAGGTCTACGAAACAGGTTTACGTCATGCGGGAGAAATGATCGTCCGAAACGGTGGACGACTGGATGGAGATATGTTCACCATCAAATACCAGCAACCAGAACCTGTTCCTTTTGAAAAGAGCTTTGAAGGGTTGTATCCGGTTGAGAGAAGAAGGATTGGAAGCAATCTTACCCGTAAAAACAGAGAAGTAACATTCAAGATCAATGGTTCAGGTTTTGTTTTGGGAGGCAGGGCTATGAAGAATAACAACCTGCCCGACGTTGTCCTGGAAATCGAAGTATATATCAACGGCAACTTGTATGAAGTGGCAAAAATCCCCACAGATAATCGCGTAAGACGCCATGAGCTTACCTGGAATTATGATTTGAAGGAGGGCGAAAACAACATCACATTAAAAGCCAAAGAAATCCCTGACGGGTACCGAATAGAAACACAGGATGTGATTGAATATTCCAAAAACAAACCGGGGAAATTAATTTATTTTTAATCAGTCATAAAGGATAGAAAAGAATCACATCTACAATTTAATCAAAAAGAATAAATTCACGTTGTAAGAAAAATACAATGAATATATGAAAACAAAAGCACTTCCTTACATTTACATCTGTTTGTTCCTCAGTTTTTTTTCAACAGTACTGCCCAGGTCCAAAACGATGAGGTCTACGAATATCCGAATTTAAACAGTCAGGATTATCGATACAACATCAGAATACCCGATATTGACGGATACAAAACGCTGAAATGTGATTTTCACGTGCATACCGTTTTTTCCGATGGAAAAGTTTGGCCAGACCAACGGGTCAAGGAAGCCTGGAATGAAGGTCTGGACGTAATAGCCATAACGGACCATATTGAATACCGGGCCAATAAGAAAATATTGATCAGCGATCACAACAAATCCTATGAAATCGCAAAAGCCCAGGGAGATGCCATTGGGATGCTGGTAATAAAAGGAGCAGAAATTACGCGTCAGAAACCGCTGGGTCACCTGAACGCCCTTTTTATTCAAGATGCGAACAAGCTTGAGCGTCCGGATGCGATTGAAGCGATCGATGAGGCAATGAAACAAGGTGGTTTTATTTTATGGAATCATCCCGGTTGGCCGGATGATAAAAGCACAATGTACCCTATTCATAGAGAATTAATTGAAAAGCAGAAAATTCACGGAATAGAAGTTTTTAATGGTTGGGAGGCTTATCCGAAGGTTATTGACTGGTGTCAGGAGTTTAATCTGGCTCCCATATCCAACTCTTATATTCACTACACCAGTGCCAACCTCTACAGGGGGAAGTTAATGCGTCCAATGACCCTGGTATTTGCTAAAGATTATACCGAACAGGGAGTTAAGGACGCGATGTTTTCGGGCAGAACCCTGGCATTCTATAACAATGTTTTGTCAGGAGATGAAGGATTACTGAAATCCCTTATCAAAGCTTCACTTTCTGTGAGAGTGATTAACGAGAAAAATGGGATGATCGAGATCACCAATCTCAGCGATATCGCTTATGAAATCAAGTATGGGGAGTATATGTACCCAATGCCGTTATATCCGAATCAGGTGTTGCGTGCAACCATCCCTACCGGCACCGACGTTGAATTCTCAAATTGTATATGTGGGAAGGACCGTCACATCACGTTGAAATTGTGGTAAGAAATCACTTTTTTTAAACCGTACGACATAAGCTAACAAAAATAATCGGGATCATTACCAACCTGAATATCATTTCAGGGTCAAATCTTATATATAATATGCAAAAGAATCAAATTGTCGTTATAGGAAGTTCAAACTTGGACTATATCGTAACTACGGATCATTTCCCCAAAGGAGGGGAAACCCTTGAAGGATTGTCATTTACACAAGCCATGGGAGGCAAAGGGGCCAACCAGGCGGTCGCAGCCTGCAGATCAGGCGGAGCCGTAAGTTTCATCACTTGCGTAGGAAACGATCTCAATGGGAAAAATGCTTTGGCTTATTATAACAAGGAAGGGATAGATGTATCGCTTGCTCTTGTAAAGGAGAATGTCACCACTGGGACTGCCTCAATCTGGGTAGATAAACACGGAGAGAACAGCATCATTGTGATTCCGGGTGCCAACCAATACCTCTCCTCCGATTATATCATTCCCCACTCCAACCGCCTCATTCAGGCCAATACTATTTTGCTTCAAATGGAAATTCCTTATGAAACAGTAAAGACGATTTGCAAAATATCAACGGGGCATACAAAAGTAATCTTAAATGCCGCTCCCGCTTACAGTATTGAAGATGAGATTTTACAGTCCATTTATATGCTGGTGGTGAATGAAACTGAAGCAGAAACCATCAGCAAATGCCAAATTGAGCAAATTGGTGAAGAGGAAATGGTAAAAACTCTTTTACAGAAAGGGGTGAAAAACGTGATCCTCACCCTTGGCAGTAGCGGATGCATATACAGCAACGGCACTGATTGGTTAAAGATTCCAGCATTCAAGGTACAGGTAAAAGATACCACCGCGGCGGGAGATACTTTCTGTGGGGCTCTTGCAGTCGGAATTGGGAAATACAGCGAAATTAAACAAGCACTTATTTATGCAACTGCAGCGGCAGCGCTATGTGTCACCTCACTTGGAGCACAGCCTTCAATACCCGATGAACAGGACATTGTCACCTTTTTAAATCAAAACAACATCTACCTGTAAAACCTCAAAGTGCATATTTGCTGTTACTGTAAATTATACACACTTCTTATTATAAATTATAAATAATGATCCTTTTAAGAATGCGGAAAACAATTTTAAAAATAGCTGTTATTATCTTCACAATGAGCTTGACGGGATGTACCTCCTTAACACGAAAAAACGATCTTGACATAAAATACCGGAGGCTACCCGTCCGGGAATATCGAGATAAATTACAGGCAGGCTGGCTCGGCCAGATAGTGGGGGTTAGTTGGGCTGCCCCCACCGAATTCAAGTGGAAAGACGAAATTATCCCTTTAGAGGAGATGCCACTATGGAGCCATGAAATGATTAATGAAGCTTTTAATCAAGACGACCTCTATGTGGAAATGACCTTCTTGCGCTCTCTGGAAGAGTATGGCATAAGTGTTTCTATCCGTCAGGCAGGTATTGATTTCGCAAATACGGAATACCCTTTATGGTGTGCTAATGAGACCGGCAGACGCAACCTGCGCATGGGGATTGCCCCTCCCGATTGCAGTCATCCGGCTTTCAGCAACAACCCTCATGATATTGACTATCAGATAGAAGCCGATTACTCCGGTCTTATCGCCCCCGGAATGCCCAATGTGCCGATAGCCTTGGGTGATACATTCGGACGACTGATGAATTACAGCGACGGTGTGTATGCGGGGCAATTTGTCGGCGGTATGTATAGTGAAGCGTTTTTTGAAGATGATATCATAAAAATCATCGAGGCAGGGTTAGCATGTATCCCCGAGGGATGCCAATATGCCGAGATGGTACGCGACGTGGTTTCATGGTACAAGGCCAACCCGACCGATTGGAAAGCCACTTGGGAGTTATGTCAGGAAAAGTATCGGAGAAATCCCGAATACCAAAAGAACTCAAACGGTGGTATAGATGTGAAAATAAATGGAGCATATATCCTTATCGGTATGCTTTACGGAGAGAAGGATATAGACCAGACAATTATTATTTCTACCCGTTGTGGACAAGACTCCGATTGCAACCCTTCAAATGCAGCAGGTGTGTTGTTTACCACCATGGGTACGTCGAACCTGCCAGACCGATTCAAGGAAAATCTTGACCAGGAAACCAAATTCTCCCACACGCCTTACAATTTCCCGAAATTGCTTGACGTTTGCGAAAAGCTTGCCAGAGAATACGTTGTGCAAGAAGGTGGACGTGTAGAGACCGATTCAAACGGAGAAGAAGTATTTGTGATTCCCGTTAAAACACCCACTCCAAGTCCATTGGTGTTTAGTTGGGATCCGGAACCGATAGCCAACTCTCTTTTCACGGAAAAAGAAATGGAGAAGATTAAACATTTAGCCATGGTGAATATTCAGGGTGATCTGAACCAACGATTCCCGGGATGGATAATCGCTTTTTGCGGCTCCGATATGCAGCCGGGACTCCGCGAGACCTACAAAGGAAAAAACAACGTGCTTCTTACGCATCCTTTATCTAGAGATATGCCTTGCGTGCTAACACGAGTTGTAGACATTCCCAATGGGAAGAAGACAGTTCTTAAGACTCAGGTGTCTCACCATAACGGAGGCGATTGGCTACTGGTTATTCGGGTCAACGGTTCTATACAAAAAGAGGTGACCATCGGGAAGGATACCGTAGATGAAAACGGATGGTTAGATGTTGAATTTGACCTAACTCCCTTTGCAGGAAATAAAAATGTCAAAATAGACCTTGAGAATAAAGCAAACGGGTGGGCATGGGAGGCCGCATACTGGAGTGATATACGCATAGAGAATCTATAGTCTACCATCCACTCTGTTTATTATAAATTCAATACAATTTAAAAAAGTTATGCTACGAAACACTATATTTATTTTACTTTTTAGCTTATCAGCAACACTGTTTTCGCAGGTAAAAGACCAACAGTTTCCATTAGCCCCAAATTCCATAAAACTACATGGGAATTTGGAAAACGACATACAAAATTCCCTGGTCAATTGGAATAAGGGTGTACTCCCTTACGCCACTTTCGTTGATTTGTTTCGCGTGGGAAGGACCCAGTTCGCACTGGGTGAGATGTGGGGTAAGGCAACCCGGTCGGCAAGCTTGTTCTATCGTTACACCCAAGATCCCGAACTGAAAACAATATTGGATGAAACCGTTAAGGATTTGCTCTCTACCGAACGCCCGAATGGAAGTATCAGTTGTTCGCCAATAGAAAAGCAACCTGAAAGCGCCACAGGAGATATATGGGAGCGGAAATACGTTATGCTTGGACTGATGGATTATTACGATTGGGTAAACCACGATCCAGCTGTTCTTCAAAGCCTTATTCGTCAGGCAGACTGTGTTATTGACCAAGTTGGTCCGGCTCCAAAATCACCAATTAATCAAATGGGATGGAGCTCCGAGAAAATTGAGTCGAGCACGATACTTGAGCCGATTATGAGACTCTACCAAATGACGGGCTACCAAAGGTATCTCGATTTTGCAACCTATATTATCGAAGCGGGAGGAGCGAAAAATCATGACTTGTTCAAAAATGCATACAACAACGTTGAGCCCTACAAGATGGCAGGAACCTATCCCAAAGCATACGAGATAACATCTCTGTTTGAGGGGTTGGCAAAGTATTACCGCGTAACGGGGAAACCTGAAGTGAAGCGCATGTTAGACAACTACTACAATAATGTGCGTACGAAAGAGATGACCATTATCGGCAATGGAGGAGCCGATCAGCCTTATTTTCCGAAAGTAAATGGAGAGGCATGGACTAACACCGCTCTTGAACAAACCCACCCGAACATCAAGCGAATGATGGAGACCTGCGTGGGTGTTACATGGATGAAGTACTGCAGCCAATTGATGCGGTTAACCGGGGAGTCTTCTCCGATGGACCAAATCGAAAGATATATATATAACGGGTTGCTGGGTGCCATGAAGCCTACCGGGGATGGATTTAGTTATGCTAACCTGCTCAACGGGAAAAAAGTAAATGCCAGTGGCTGGGGACGTAGCTTCAATGGTTTGCTTGTTACTTGCTGTAACCTGAGTGGTCCGGTAGGTTTGTCGTATATCCCGCTTATCGCTGTGACCAACTCCGAGCGCGGACCGGTTATCAACCTCTACAATGCGGCGGATGTAAATGCCACTACGCCGAAAGGACAAGCTTTGGGATTGAAGATTGAAACCGATTATCCTCATTCGGGAAAAGTGAAAATCCATGTGAACCCCGAAAAAGCCGAGAGGTTCGCGGTGCAGATAAGAATACCTGAATGGAGTAAGAAAAATAAGGTGAAAGTGAACGGTAAAAGCCTAAAGGTGGAATCGGGACAGTATGCGATTATTGATCGTGAATGGAAAAATAACGATCGAATCGAAATAGAGTTTGAAATGATTGCCAGAGTGATAGACGGACCTCAAGGGAGCGCTCCGGGAAGCGAAAACTTCCAGGCGGTTACTTGGGGGCCCATTGTATTGGCGCGCGATGAAAACATCGATCCCACATTCAATCAGCCAACAAAAATTAAAGAGAACAAGCGTGGCGTGGTGAAAGTGACTAAAACAACACCCACCCGTTCCGATGCCCGCATGGAGTTTATCGTACCTACCACGAAAAGCAACATACGTATGGTAGATTATGCCTCTGTGAACTGTTGGGAGGATTCGCACGTATGCACATGGTTGCCCCTGATAAAAGAATAACAATGAAAGAAATTAATCAACATCCCTACAAAACGTGGAGAGGTGTATTTGACTTGATGAACAAATAACTAATTTAATTTCAAAGGATATGTTTATAGTAGGTAATTATTTATTAGCCGTAATTTTATGTGTCGTAACCATGATATGCTGGGGCTCTTGGGGAAACACACAAAAGTTAGCCGCTAAAACTTGGCGGTACGAGTTGTTTTATTGGGACTACGTAATCGGAATCGTGCTCCTTTCAATCATCTTTGGTTTTACCCTCGGAAGCATAGGTGAACAAGGACGAGGGTTTATTGATGATGTTACGCAAGTAAATCCGAAAAGTTTCTGGAGTGCATTTACAGGAGGAATTATCTTCAATGCTTCCAACATATTACTTTCCGCTTCTATCTCTTTGGCCGGAATGTCTGTTGCTTTCCCGGTGGGTGTAGGCCTGGCACTTGTTTTGGGCGTTTTTATCAACTACTTCGGTGCACCAAAAGGCGATCCCGTCATTTTATTCCTAGGTGTTCTCCTGGTTGTCACTGCGATCATAATGAACGGCATTGCCTCAAGTAGAATGAGCAAGGGAACCGAGGAACAAAAGACAAGGAAAAAAGGAATTATTATCGCAATCATTGCTGGATTCCTGATGTCCTTTTTTTATAGATTCGTGGCTTCTGCAATGGATTTGACAAATTTAGAAAACCCTACCGAAGGCATGCTGACTCCTTATGGCGCGTTTTTTATATTCTCGATAGGGATATTAGCAAGCAATTTCATTCTCAATACCCTGGTAATGAAAAAACCATTTGTGGGAAATCCTGTCAATTACTCCCAGTATTTTAAAGGCAATTTAAAAACGCATTTGGTAGGAGTATTGGGAGGCGTTATTTGGGGAGTTGGTACGGCTTTTAGTTACATCGCAGCAGGAAAAGCCGGTGCAGCCATATCCTATGGTTTAGGACAAGGTGCTACTCTTGTGGCAGCACTTTGGGGTGTGTTTATCTGGAAAGAGTTTAAAAACTCCTCGAAAGCAACCAACAAGCTGTTAATATGGATGTTTATCCTGTTCATCTTAGGCATTATTTCCATCATTTATGCCGGACAATAAGTCTGCAAAGGGATACTGTAAGAAACTGTTTTGATTTTTTCATGTCCTGTTTTATGCCTATTTTGGGATGGATTTGGATTTTCAGTTCGCACTTGATAGCGGGCTATTTTGAAGAAATATAAAATTCAAAACAGTTTCTAAATTTTCATTCTTTCTTAAAAAGGGTCGTTAACTGTATTGTTGACAACCCTTTTTGTCGTTTTTTCAGTTTTCAAACGAAAAATAATTATCTTTGATACCGGAAAATATCCTCAGCCATAATATCTATTAACAATGAGACTCAAAAAAATATTTCTGGCAACAATTGCTGTTATAATAAGCGTGACATGCACAGGATGCCGACAAAATTCACATTCAAGCAATAAGATATCGACAAGGAAAATAACTCCGGTCGATTTCTCACACGTAAAGATCAACGACAATTTCTGGTCGCCAAGATTGAAAAATCACGTTTTACATACACTTCCCGTATGTATCGATCAAATCGAGAATAAAACCGGACGGATACGGAACTTCGAAAATGCCGCCAGGCGGTCAGGCGAACATTCGGGCATTTTTTACGATGATTCCGACGTTTACAAGGCACTTGAGGGGATGGCTTACAGCCTTATAAACAACCCCAACCCCGAGCTGGAAAGGAAAGCCGATGAGTGGATCGACAAGTTTGCGGCCGCCCAGGAGCCGGACGGATACATCAATACATTTTATACGCTGACCGGAAGGGATAAACGCTGGACAAACATGGACAAGCACGAAATGTATTGCGCCGGGCACATGATGGAAGCGGCCGTGGCCTATTACAAAGCCACCGGCAAACGCAAACTGCTCGACGTCTCCATACGAATGGCCGATCACATGATGGACCGGTTCGGGCCCGGTAAACGCCACTGGGTCCCGGGGCACGAGGAGATTGAGCTCGCGCTGGTAAAACTATACGAGGTTACCAACCGGGAGAAGTACCTCGATTTTGCGTATTGGCTGCTTGAAGAACGCGGACACGGGCACGGTTCCAAGGGGACGGAAGGGACATGGAACCCCATGTACTATCAGGATGAGATGCCGGTCAGGGAATTATCAACCATAAACGGGCATGCCGTCCGGGCCATGTACCTGTTCTGCGGCATGGCCGACGTGGCTGCCTTGAAGAACGAAGCCGGCTATGTCGACGCGTTGAACCGGTTGTGGGACGATGTGGTATTGACCAAAATGTACCTGACCGGAGGGATCGGGTCTTCACGCCACAACGAAGGATTCACGGAGCCTTACGACCTGCCCAACCATGAAGCGTATTGCGAGACCTGCGCTTCGGTGGGAATGGTCTACTGGAATTCGCGTATGCACCAGCTAACAGGCGACTCGAAATACATGGACGTGCTGGAAAGGTCCATGTACAACGGCGCGCTGGCGGGCGTGTCGCTGAAGGGAGACCTGTTCTTTTACGTAAATCCGCTGGCTTCTTACGGGGACCATCACCGCAAGGAATGGTACGGCACGGCTTGTTGCCCCAGCCAGATCTCCCGTTTTCTTCCTTCCATCGGAAACTATATTTACGGAACATCGGAACGGGCCGTCTGGGTAAATTTGTACATCGGAAACAAAGCAGACGTGAACACCGGAAAAGAGACGATGACCCTGGTCCAGGAGACCAGCTATCCGTGGGACGGCAACGTGACCCTTACCGTTGAGTCGCTCAAAAAATCCGTCAGGAAAGAATTCCGGCTGCGAATCCCCGGATGGTGCAAAAACTACACCGTTGCCGTAAACGGAGAGTCAATAACCGATCCGTTGATTGAAAAGGGATACCTGGTGATCGACCGGAAATGGAAATCGGGAGACAAGGTGACGCTTGCCCTGGACATGCCGGCAGAAACGGTACAGGCCGATCCGCGGGTAAAAGAAAACTCCGGGAAAAGGGCTGTTCAACGAGGGCCGATCGTATATTGCGCGGAAGAAACGGACAACCCTTCGTTCGATGAGTTGACACTTTCCCCGCCTGCCAGATTCAAGGAAACATTCAACCCCACGCTGCTGAACGGCGTCACTACCATCGACGCCGTTTCGGGAGATGACACCATCCGTTTTATCCCCTATTACGCGTGGGACAACCGGGAGGCCGGACAAATGAAAGTGTGGATGAATTATAACGAATAAGAATAATCGCATGAGACATTTAATTGCCATCCTTATTTCGGTCTTCCTGATCCCGGGCACTCATTCACAAGGAAGTAACTCCGGACAACCACCTAACTACCCCGGCAACCGTGCCCCGCTGACCGGTAAAACCTATATCGAACTGCCCGTCGGAGCTATCCGCCCTCAAGGGTGGCTCAAAGAACAATTGAACCGGATGCGGACAGGAATGACAGGACATCTGGACTCCATTTACCCGCAGGTCGCCGGACAGAGAAACGGATGGCTGGGCGGTGACGGAGACGTGTGGGAACGAGGGCCGTACTGGATTGACGGACTCTTGCCGCTCGCCTATATCATGAACGATGCGGAATTAAAAAAGAAAGTGCAGCCCTGGATTGAGTGGACGTTGGCATCGCAAAAGCCAAACGGATACTTTGGCCCGGATACCGACCGGGAACCCGAAGAAGGCCTGCAACGAAACAACGCTCACGACTGGTGGCCTAAAATGGTGATGTTGAAAGTAATGCAGCAATACTATTCCGCAACCGGGGATAAACGGATAATTCCCTTTATGACAAATTATTTCAAATATCAGTTGAAGGAGTTGCCGAACACGCCGTTGGGTAACTGGACATTCTGGGGAGAACAGCGCGGAGGAGATAACCTGATGATGGCCTATTGGTTGTACAACATTACGGGAGATCCTTTTTTGCTCGAGTTGGGTGAGCTGATCCACGAACAGACATTCAACTGGACGGATGTATTCCTCCGTCAGGATCATCTATCGCGACAGCACAGCTTACATTGTGTAAATCTCGGACAGGGATTTAAAGAACCGGCTATCTATTTCCAGCAGAATCAAAATCCTGAACTGCTCGAAGCGGTAAAAAAAGCTGTCCGGGATATGCGCAACACCATCGGATTGCCCATCGGATTATGGGCGGGCGACGAATTGCTCCGTTTTGGAAATCCCGTTCAAGGTTCTGAGCTTTGCACCGCAGTGGAGATGATGTATTCGCTGGAGAGTATCCTACAGGTTACCGGGGATGTGCAATGGGCGGACCACCTCGAAAAAATTGCCTATAATGCCTTACCCACTCAAACCACCGACGATTTTGGCGCTCGACAGTATTACCAGCAGGTCAACCAGGTTAAAGTCAGCCGGGACATGCGGAACTTCGTGACTCCCCACCACGATACCGACAACCTTTTCGGTGAACTCACCGGATACCCCTGCTGTACCTCCAACATGCATCAGGGGTGGCCCAAGTTTACGCAGAATCTCTGGTATGCAACCAACGATAACGGCATTGCCGCACTGGTTTACGCCCCATCGGAGGTCTCGGCAAGGGTGGGAAATGGACAACTCATCACCGTTAAAGAGTCCACACAGTATCCTTTTGAGGAAACCATCGCCTTTACCTTCGATTTTCCGGACAGAGAAGAAGAAGAAATAGAATTTCCGTTCCACCTGCGTATTCCCCGATGGTGTAAAAACCCCGTAATAACGATAAACGGTGAAGGGGTTACGGCAGAAACAAGGCAAGGTGAAATCGCAAGGATCGATCGTGCCTGGAAAAGCAATGACAAGGTCGTTCTACGCCTGCCCATGGAAGTGTCGATAAGCCGATGGTACGATGGCGGAGCGGCCGTTGAACGCGGTCCACTTCTGTATGCGCTGAAGATGAATGAAAACTGGCAAAAGAAAACAACTGAGCCCCACGAAACCAAACGTTACGGAAAATGGTATTACCAGGTTACCAGCGACTCTCCCTGGAACTATGCCTTACCTATCCGTAACTTAAGCAAGGAAAATGTTGGGAAAGCTTTTGTTGTTGAAACAAAAAACAGGGCTTCTGATTATCCCTGGACCCTGCAAGATGCACCCGTTACGATAAGGACAACTGGATTACGACTGCCCGGATGGAAAGAATACAATGGGTCGGCCGGCCCGGTCCCTTATTTCACTCAACAGGGAGAGGATGTTGGCGGGGAAGAAAACATTGAGCTTATCCCCTACGGATGCAGCACTCTACGAATTGCTGTTTTCCCCGTGAGGAACAAATAAGAAATAATTATTTTGAGTATCTAACAGACTACTTACAATCCCTATCGTATTATTTTATGAAAGCATTGGTTTTAGACAAATACATGGAGTTGAATTATCGTGATTTCCCTGATCCTCATATGGAAGCCGACGAAGTATTGATAAGGGTTCAAGCCTGCGGAATCTGCGGAAGCGACATCCACGGTATGGACGGGAGCACCGGAAGAAGAATCCCCCCGTTGGTCATGGGGCACGAAGCCGCAGGCATAATTACGGAAGTTGGCACTGCGGTCACAGGATGGAAAGCGGGTGACAGGGTTACTTTCGACTCCACGATATATCCGCTCGATGACTGGTTCACACGTCAGGGGCATTACAACCTCAGCAACAATAGAAAAGTCCTGGGTGTTTCCCCGGGGAATTATACAAAACACGGTGCTTTTGCCGAACTCGTTTCTGTTCCGGCACATATACTTTACAAGATTCCCGACAACGTCTCCTTTGAGCAGGCCGCGATGGTAGAGCCCGTTGCTGTAGCCCTGCATGCAGTAAATGTATCCGGTATTCAACTGGGACAAAATGCCGTGGTTATCGGCACGGGAACCATTGGCCTGTTTGTTGTAAAACTGCTGCAGACGGCAGGTGTATATCCCATCATTGCCATCGACATGGATGAAAAAAAATTAGAACTTTCCAAGGCCTTCGGCGCGACTCATACTTTCCTCTCTTCCGATAAAACCGTTTCAGAGAAAATACAACAACTAACCAAAGGCCGGAACGCAGATGTGGCTTTTGAAGCAGTAGGAGTTTCGGAAACTGTAAACCTGTGTATAAACAGTTTACGCAAAGGAGGCAAAGCAATTCTGATTGGGAACCTGATGCCCGAGGTGACTGTCCCCCTGCAAAAAATTGTAACCACAGAACTTTCACTTCTGGGAAGTTGCGCTATCAATGGCGAATACGAAACGGTGTTAGAACTGATGGCTTCCGGCAAAATCGACGTTGGCGGCATGATATCGGCCGTGGCACCTCTTTCTGAGGGTGTTGAATGGTTTAACCGGCTTTACAGAAAGGAAGCCGGAATAAACAAAGTGATCCTGATTCCCTAATTCAATGTCGAAATGAGAAATTCTGTTTACAATATCGCAATTCTGGGATGTGGGAAAGTGGCCCACCTGCATGCTTCGGCAATACAGAATCTGCCTAATGCCCGCCTGGCCGGGGTCTGGAGCCGCACCCAACAAACGGCAAACGGCTTTGCCTGTCAATACAAAGTTCCCGCCTACACCGATGTGGCGGAGCTCATTAAAAAAGAAAAAATTAACCTGGCTGTCGTCTGTACTCCTCACCCGTTTCATTTGGAGCCGGCACAACAAGCTGCCCTGCAAGGAGCCAATATCCTGGTGGAAAAACCACTGGCATCGACTCTGGAAGATGCTGACAAAATTATTTCAACCTGTAAAAAGGCGGGAGTCAAGCTTGGAGTAGTCAGTCAACGCAGGTGGTATGAACCCGTATTGAGGGTGAAAAAAGCCATTGAGGCCGGCAAGATAGGCAAACCGGTATTGGGTACCGTTAACATGCTGGGCTGGAGAGACAAAAGCTATTACGATGCCGATAAATGGCGGGGAAACTGGAAAACAGAAGGAGGGGGAGTCCTGGTAAATCAAGCGCCACACCAATTGGATATCCTGCTTTGGTTTATGGGAGAGGTGGAAGAAGTTTACGGCATCTGGAGAAACCTGAATCATCCTTATATCGAGGTGGAGGATACCGCATTGGCTGTAATAAAATTCAGGAACGGAGGAATAGGAAATGTTATCGTGAGCAACTCGCAAAAACCCGGAATTTACGGAAAAGTACATGTGCACGGTGAAAACGGCGCATCCGCGGGTGTCCAGACCGATGGTGGCGCCATGTTTATTGCAGGGATGAAAGGGATTCTGGAACCCCCGGTAAACGACCTCTGGACTATTCCCGGAGAAGAAGAGCTGGTGGAGAAATGGAAAATGGAAGATGTCCGGCATTTTAGCAGCATCGATCCGATGACCCATTACATGGAGCGTCAAATAGAAGATTTTTTATTTGCCCTGGACGAAAACCGGGATCCCCTGGTTACCGGAGAGGACGGACGCAGGACAGTGGAACTGTTCACGGCTATTTATCGCTCCACCCGCGATAATTTACCCATAAAGCTTCCCCTTTATCCCGAAAACAAAAACGACATGGATGGAAGATCAGGGTTGTTATAATCAAAAATATGCAATTATTTATTTCGATTGTAACTCATCTGCAAAATAATACTTACCTTTATTGCTCTTTTTAGTAAAGTACCCGTTTGTAGTATCTATTCTAACCGGAATAACTTTATAAAACATAAATTCTAATGAACAGGAAAGATTTCATTAAATCTGCTGTAGCCATAGCCGGAGCAGCAGCCGTAACGCCATTTGCATCTGCATCCGTTTCGCAAAGTAAGCCGAAGAAAAAAGTCACCTTAAAAAAGAGTTTGGGGCTTGGAATGATCAAAGAAGAACTATCGTTAACCGATAAATTCAAACTGGTCAAAGAGTTGGGCTTTGACGGTGTAGAACTAAACAGCCCTGTCGACTTCAATATGTCAGAAATACTTGACGCAAAATCGAAATCAGGGATTGAACTTCCCACGGTTGTAAACAAGGACCACTGGAGCTCACCTCTTTCTGATCCCGACCCTGCGGTGAGGAAAAAGTGTATCGACTCTGTTATAAAATCTTTGCAGGAGGTGAAAGAGATGGGTGGAGACACGGTTTTAGTCGTGCCGGGTGTAGTAAACGAGAAGGTATCTTACGAGCAGGCATACATTACCTCCCAACAGTCAATTCGGGAATTGATCCCTTACGCAGAAAAAACAGGGATGCAAATTGCAGTGGAGAACGTCTGGAACAATTTCCTTATAAGCCCTGTTGAAGCAAAAAGATTTATCGATGAAATAAATCACCCCCTGGTGGGTTGGTATTTTGATATCGGGAACGTTTTGCGGTACGGCTGGCCCGAACATTGGATCAAGACACTTAACTCCCGCATCATGAAACTTCACATCAAAGAATTCAGTCGGGAACTTATGAACTCAAAAGGGTTGTGGGAAGGTTTCAATGTTGATTTACTGAAAGGCGACAACAATTGGCCGGTGGTAATGAAAGCCGTCAGAGAGATAAATCATCAGGGAGGCTGGTTAACAGCAGAGGTTAACGGAGGAGACAGGAATCACCTGAAGCAGATCTCCGCTCAAATGGATGAAATTATATCGTACTTGTAAAAGTCAATATAAGCAAAAGTTTGACCAAACTATCTAACAAATAATTGATATAATATGAGAAACAAAGATTCATTATCGAGAAGAAGTTTTTTAAAAAGTTCGGTTGTGGCCGGAACAGTAGGGATGATGGGAGGAATTCCAATGTTGAGTTCCTGCTCGACCGATAAATCCAAAAAAGGTGAGCTGACGCTGCCCAAGCTACTGGAGCAGGCTCCCGACGGAAAGGTAATTAAAGCCGGATTAATTGGATGTGGAGGTCGCGGGACCGGTGCCGCCATGGACTTCTTGAACGCAGGTCCAAACCTACAGATTGTCGCGCTGGGGGATGTTTTCCAGGACAAGCTGGACAGTTGCAGGGAGATTTTGAAAAAAGAACGGAACGTTGAAATCCCTGATGAGAACTGTTTTCTCGGGTTTGACAGTTACGAAAAGGTAATCGATTCCGGTGTGGATATGGTTTTGCTTTGTACCCCACCCCATTTTCGTCCGGCCCATGTTGAGGCCGCTGTGAATGCTCAAAAGCATATTTTCATGGAAAAACCGATAGCCGTTGATCCGTTTGGGGTCAGAAAGGTATTGGCAGCCGTCAAAAGAGCAAAAACCTTGAACCTGAACATTGTCAGCGGAACCATCCGTCGTTCTCAAAAGGATTACATGGAAACCAGAAGAAGGGTTCTCAATGGCGAGATCGGCGATATTGTGGGAGCAAACATCATCCGGAACGGAGGGGCATTATGGTTCCGCACCAGAAAGCCGGAATGGACAGACATGGAATATATGCTGCGAAACTGGGTAAACTTCTGCTGGCTTTCGGGCGACCACATAACCGAACAATTTATCCACGAAGTGGACGTTATGAACTGGTATTTGGGTAAAAATCCCGTTAAGGCAACCGGTTGGGGCGGGCGCCAAAGAAGGGTAACCGGCGACCAGTATGATTTCTTCAGCATCGAGTACTTGTACGACAACGGTATGCGTACGCATTGTGCTGCCAGACAGATTGATGGCTGTACCAACGAAAAAGTAGAACAAATCAACTGCACCAACGGCTACGCAGATGCTTCCGGGAAATTGTATGACCTGAACGGAAACATTATCTGGGAATATCCGCATCCTGAAGAAACCGACACTCAATCGGAGTGGAAAGTGACGAATCCGTTCGTCCAGGAACACATCAACCTGGTTACGGCCATTCGAAGCGGAAATACAATTAACGACGGCGAAGATCAGGCTTATTCATCCTTGGTCACCATCATGGGTCGTATGGCGGCTTATACCGGAAAAGACATCACGTGGGATGAAGTACTGAACGCCGATCTTTACCTGGGGCCCAAAACCTACGTAATGGGGCCTGTTGAAAACATTCCTGAAATTATCCCGGTGGCAGGTGTGCCCGGAAAAGAATAAAAAAAAACGTATGAAACATTTCAATATATTGTTTTTAGCCCTGATTTTCACGGTGAGCGGTTTTGCTCAGCCATCCGGGCAGACACAGAACACGGAACCTCCGCGTGAAAAAGGACAAAAGAGTGTACTGCAGTTAGCTGTGGATCCCATTCCTACCGTCAGGGTGGGGTTTATCGGATTAGGTAATCGGGGTACCGGTGCAGTAGGGAGATACACATTTATCGAAGGTGTGGAGATAAAAGCCCTGTGCGATTTAGATGCAGATAAGGTGAAAAGATCGCAAAATACGTTGGCAAAAAGAGGACTTAAGCCTGCTGACGAATATACAGGGGAAAACGCATGGAAAGAATTATGCCGGCGGAAGGACATCGACCTGATCTATATTTGTACCGACTGGCTCCACCATACACCCATGGCTGTATATGCCATGCAGCAAGGAAAACACGTTGCCATCGAGGTTCCTGCAGCAACTTCTATCGAAGAGTGCTGGCAATTAGTCGATACAGCAGAAAAAACAAGAAAACACTGCATGATGTTAGAGAATTGCTGTTATGACTTCTTTGAATTAAACACGTTGAATATGGCTCAGCAAGGACTTTTCGGGAATATTGTCCACGGAGAAGGCGCCTATATTCACGACTTAAGAGAGAGCAACTTCCGTTCCGGTGCTTACTGGGACATGTGGAGATTGAAGTTCAACACGGCACATACAGGCAACCCCTACCCCACACACGGACTCGGTCCGATATGCCAGGTGATGAACATCCACAGGGGAGACAAGATGAATTATTTGGTTTCCGTCTCTTCCAATCAGTTTGGAATGACGGAATACGCCAAGGAGAAGTTCGGTGAAAATTCGGCTCAGGCAAAGCAGGAGTATAAGCTCGGTGATATGAATACAACCGTTATAAAAACCGAAAAAGGGCGGACAATAATGATACAGCACGACGTTACAAGTCCCCGGCCCTACAGCAGGCTACACACCATTAGCGGCACCAAAGGTTTTTTTCAGAAATACCCAACCGGGTTGATCGCACTGGAACCGAACGCTCATAGCTTTCTCACGGAAACACAAATTGACTCGCTAATGACTCAATACGAACACCCGTTCATAAAAGAAATTGGTGAATTTGCCAAAAAGGTGGGCGGCCACGGCGGCATGGACTTCATCATGGATTACCGGCTGATCTACTGCTTAAGGAACGGACTGCCTCTCGATCAGGATGTTTATGATGCTGCAGAATGGTCCTGTCTGGTTGAGTTAAGTGAACAATCTGTATTAAACGGAGGAATGCCTGTAAAAATCCCTGATTTCACCCGTGGCGACTGGAATAAGTTAAGCGGATTGAAATTTGCCCATTGACCAATCGTTATAGAATATTCGGAATAGCCACGTTTTACAATGATAGATCGTAGGATGAATTTTTAATAAGTTCTCCTAGTGTGTTTATGTAAACCGGCAATTCCGAATATTCAGTTTAAGTTTCGCGTGTGTTAATTACGAACATATTTCAATTCCTGCCGGATAAAACTTAGGCACCTTGGGGCTATTCAGTTGGCTTCCTGAAATGGGCAGATAAAATAGCCTGACCAGACAAATTGGTTGAGTAAAATTATCAGCATAATTTAAATTTTCGAACATGAAAAAACAGGTCATATTAATCAGCATTATCCTCTCTGTATTCTTATTAAAAACCAGCCGTACTTCTTCACAGGAATTAGTGGCAACATTTGGCAAATCTATACACATGAAGGATGTCCTTTCAGGAAAGCTTAAAAACGCCAAGCCGGTAAAATGGTATCAGGTTAATACCGAAGCAGATTCCTGGAGGGTTAGTGGGGAAACTCTGAAATGCACCGGATTGCCCATTGGAGTAATCCGAAGCGAAAAAGAGTACGAAAACTTTATTATGCACATTGAATGGAGCCATCGTGCGCCGGGTGGAAATTCAGGCACATTTGTCTGGAGTAAAGCTCAACCGGGTGAGAACCGACTACCGGACGGTGTTGAAGTACAAATGTTGGATCTGGAATGGATCAGACTCAATACCCGCGATGGAGTAGAGCCGCCTATCGCTTATGTACACGGTGAATTATTCGGCGTTGGAGGAGTCGAAATCATCCCTGAAAATCCACGGGGCAAAAGGAGTAAGTCGATAGAAAACAGGGTAAAAGGGACAAAGGAATGGAATATTTACGAGGTAGTGTGTGTTGACGGGAACATTAAGTTGTCTGTTAATGGAAAGTTTGTAAACGGGATCACCAATTCATCACAAAAAAAGGGATACATATGCCTGGAGGCAGAAGGTTCCGAAATTCATTTCAGGAATATCCAAATCATAGAATTGGACTGAACCAAAAAAATCAATTTCTGGACAGGGCTCAACTGTGACTAGTCAACCAGTATACAAGAAAATGGAGATCATCATTAGTTAAAGCAAACGAAAACTTGGAAAAAAATATCAAAATATTATGAAATACAAATTAACCCTGTTTTTTTTCATTTACTTTCTTGGCTATTACGGGTACTCACAAGATTTTTCCCCATCTTCATTTGCTAATAATCAAGGGGAAGGGAAGTGGATGGTTTATAAGGACAACTTCAGGGCGTTGTACCGGATACTGTATAATGAAGCTGAAGACCTGCTCGGCAAACGTTCAGAATACGTTTCAACCATTCAAACTAAAGCAGATTGGATTGACTATCAAAAAGAGCTGAAGCAAAAGTACAGGGCTTCACTGATGAAATTCAAAAAAACACCATTGAATACACGAATAACCGGTCAGTTGGAAAGAGAAAAATTCACGGTAGAAAAGATTATTTTCGAGTCACATCCCGGATTTTATGTGACTGGATGCCTGTTTATCCCGAAGAAAAGACAGCATCCTGCTCCCGCCATCATCTATTGTTCCGGACATTCGGACAATGGATTTCGTAGCGAAGGTTACCAACGCTCAATAATTAATTTCGTAGAAAAAGGATTTATTGTTTTCGCCTATGATCCTATCGGTCAAGGTGAAAGGTTGCAATACCTGGATGAAACTACGGGAAAATCCCAAATTGGAGGGCCTACGACCGAGCATTCCTACGCCGGAATCCAAACCTTATTGACAGGATCTTCAATTTCGGACTATTTCATTTGGGACGGCGTACGGGCTGTTGACTTTCTTGAGACCCGAAAAGAGGTGGATATGAACCGGATAGGCATTACTGGTCGCTCAGGAGGAGGCACGCAGACTGCATTGATAGCTGCCTACGATGAACGTATACACGCAGCCGCCCCCGAATGCTACATTACTACATTCAAGAGGTTGCTGCAATCAATTGGGCCTCAAGACGCAGAACAGAATCCTTATATGTCGATCAAAAAGGGAATTGACATTCCCGATTTGCTGCATATGCGCTCGCCCAAGCCCACATTGATCGTAACTACTACACACGATTTTTTTAGTCAACAAGGAGCCCGGGAAACTTTCAAAGAGGCAAAGAAATCATACAACGCACTGGGTATTGCTGACAACATTCTGTTCGTAGAAGATATGGGAGGGCATCAATCAACAAAAAAAAACAGGGAGGCAGTTAATTCATTTTTCATGAAATTCTTAAACCTGCCGGGAGATCCAACAGATCATGAAGTAACTCTCTTTAAAGACGAGGAACTTTGGGCGACGTCTACAGGACAAGTTGCCAGTTCATTAAAAGGCAACACTGTTTTTGAATTGAATCAACGGTATTATTCAGCCAAGAGCTTACCGCAAAGCTCTGTAAAAGATAAAATTAAAACCACGGCAGGCATTAATTTTGATAGAAAATTAACGGCTGCAGTTTTTACGGGTAAATTCTCAAAAGGAGAGGCCGTTGTAGAAAAGTACTTTATTGAAAACGATAAGAACGACTATGCTCTTCCCGTATATGTAATTAAAAAGGAGGGTATGAAAGCACAGAATGTAGTGGTGTGGAATCATCCTTCAGGAAAAGAGAAGCTTCTGGAAGAACCCACCCTGATGAATATACTGAACGCAGGCAATGTCGTTGTTTCAGCAGATTTACCGGGTATTGGCGAATTATATGACCCGGAGTTCAGAGGCGACGGGTTTGTACAGGGAGTGCCGTTTAACTATATCTTCATAGCTAATTTAACAGGAAAAAGCATTCCGGGGGTTCAAGCCGAAGCGATTGATTTGATGATGCAATTTGTTGCGAGTAACGACAATTTTAACGATGCAACCCTGAATGTTGTAACAGAAGGCACATTGATTTCTCCATCTTTGCTCCATGCAATATTTAAAAACACCTTCAAGAAAATTGCGGTGCTGGATCCGCCGCCTCCGGGCAGTTATTTTGTAGAAACGAAATATTACGATCCTCTTTTCGCTTTCTCTATTGTTCCGGGGAGCGTTGGTTCCTATGAGTGGAAAGACTTGCTTGCCTTTTTACCAAATACCTCGGTCAAAATTTTCGCAGCAAAAAACAAACAACAACCCGATAAAATCAATCAGCCTGAAATCGTCGATTTCTTACGAAAATAATAACTTTTTCATCATTATTCATTGAAAATGAAAACAAACCTTATTCAAAGACTTTTTTTATTATCCTTGCTGACTGGGCTTCTCGCTGTAAATTCCTGTACATCCAAAGAGAAAAAAAACAGCGTAAACGTAACACAAACGGATTCTACCATGCTTTGCGTTGGATACTATTGGACCGAGGCAGAAGGAAAAGAATTTCTGGAGAAACAACGGAGAGAATACACTACTGCTGAGGATTGGAAAAGACGCGCGGAAAAGATAAGAAACCAGATCCTGAAAGGAACGGGGTTGGAAAAATTTCCTGAGAAATGTCCCCTTAATCCTATTTTCGGAGATAAACGCACTTACGAGGGTTACCAAGTACAAAATGTTGCCTTTGAAAGTCTGCCTGGAGTATATGTTACCGGAAGCCTTTATACACCGGCAAACGCTGCTGAAAATTTACCGGGAATCCTCAATACGCACGGACACTGGGCAGAGCTTGATGATTACGGCCGGTATCGTCCTGACGCACAAAAAAGGTTTGCAGCTATGGCCAGGATGGGCGCAATGGTTTTTGCGTACGACATGGTCGGATATGGACAACTGGCACGGGAACATGGATGGACACACAAACACCCGGAGGCATTGAAATTACAACTCTGGAACAGCATCCGAAGCATCGATTTTTTACTTTCCATCGGTGCCGATCCGGAAAGGATTGCCATTACCGGAGCTTCGGGCGGCGGCACGCAAGCATTTTTACTCACGGCTGTCGATGACAGAATTGCGGTTTCTGTCCCCGTAGTTCAGGTCTCTGCCCATTTTTTTGGTGGATGCGTTTGTGAAAGCGGTATGCAGATTCACAAAACAGATAATTTCCAAACCAATAATGTAGAAATTGCAGCCTGCGCTGCTCCGCGACCAATGTTGGTGGTTTCTGACGGTGATGACTGGACAAAAAACACTCCTTCTGTCGAATACCCTCACCTTCAGTACATTTACGGACTTTTTGGCAAGTCTCAAGTCGTTGAAAACGCTCATTTACCTGCCGACAAACACGGTTACGATTACAACAAACGGGTCGCAGTTTATCCCTTTTTAGCTAAACACCTGGGGTTAGACGTTACGAAAGCAGTTAATCCGGATGGGTCTTTAAATGAGCAGAATATCGTTATTGAAGATATCGAGGCTCTGTACCCTTTTGATGAAAAAAGACCTTTCCCGGCTCACGGAATAAAAACAAACGATGCCGTTATCTGGAACTCGAATTAGTCGGAAAAACTCAAAAGAAAATAAAAGTATTTAACAAGTCACAACAAAAGATGAGCATATTCAAAAATTGATTATATTTACAAAATTTAATTTTATTATACATTACAACTTAATTTATGACCTCCAGAAGACAATTTTTAAAAACCCTCGGTGGGGTAACGCTTCTCACTGTGGTTCCCCGAAATGTATTGGGGAAAGGGTTTGTCGCACCCAGCGATGAACTGACAAAAGGTATTATCGGCGTAGGCGGAATGGGTCGCGGACACATTTCTTATGACAAGACGCGCGTTGTAGCCATGTGCGATGTCGATAAGAACCACCTTAACCAGGCCGCAGCCCTGGTAAAAGACAACATCAGCCTCTATCACGACTTTCGTGAGCTTATCCTCGACAAAAATGTGGATATTGTGCATATTGCGACTCCGCCCCACTGGCACGGGATTATGTCGGTAGAAGCAGCCAAAGCAGGAAAAGATATTTTCTGCGAAAAGCCGATGACCAGAACTATCGGCGAAAGCAAGCGTGTTGTTGAAGCCATTCAGCAATACGGAAATATATTCAGGTTGAATACATGGTTCCGGTTCAAAGACCCGTTTTATGGACTGGGCACGCCGGTAAAGCCACTCAAAAAGCTTGTCGACAGCGGACTTCTCGGCTGGCCGTTAAAAGTTACTATCAGCAAACATACCGGTTTTGACTGGAAATTCTACTGGGTAGGAAAAACACATCTTGAACCGCAACCCATTCCCGAAGAACTCGATTACGACATGTGGTTGGGCCCGGCTCCTTACAAACCATACAATGCACATCGCGTGCACGGAACATTCCGCGGATACTGGGATTACGACGGCGGTGGCCTGGGTGATATGGGTCAACACTATATCGATCCGGTTCAGTATTTGTTAGGAAAAGACAATACAAGCCCGGTAAAAGTAGAAGTGGATGCTCCTCAACAACATCCCGACGCAGTAGGTACCTGGCGTTCCATTACATACACCTATGACGACGGCTGCCAGATTATTCTGTGGGGAGGCGACTACGGTGAGCCTAATACGCCCTATATTGCCGGGCCAAACGGAAATGTCTACAGAAACTTCGTCTGCGACATTCCCGACTGGCAGAAAAAACTGGCCGATTTCCCCGAACCGACAGAACAAAATACCAATTTCATCGAATCAATACGCAACCGACAGAAATTCGCTTTGAACGAATTGAACGGACACCGTTCCGCTACTATTGTGAACATGGGTGCCGTAGCACTCCGGTTAAACAGAACAATCGAATACGATCCGGTGAAAGAGATTTTTGTGAACGACGAGGAAGCCAATCGCTTATCCGATCAGCCAATGCGTGCGCCGTGGAGTATTTAGATTGAACAAGGTCGAACTAGATTGAATAAGATTGAAACATAGGCAGCCCGCCATCTATCTTTACCAATCTTTGTCAATCTTATAAAACAATTAAATTAAACAACAATGAAAAAATACCTATCCATTTTAACAGCCATTCTGCTCGCAACGGGTGCATTAATGGCTCAACTGCCGCAGGGCAGAACAAGTGCCACCATTATTGCGGATGCACTGGCACAACTTCCGGCCGATAATCAAACTCAATATAACCGGACGATGACCGATCTGGTTTCCACGGGAGAACAGGGTTTACTGGACTTGATCGGACGAATGAACCCTCCGGGCAACCGGAGCAACGAAGCATTGGACTATGCCATCAGCGGATGGACAAACTTTGTGGCAAACGATGATGCCAAACGGGCCCTTGCGGCAAATGCTTTCGGAAAAGCATTGAACCAATCGCTGGATAATGAAGTAAAAGCTTTTGTTATCCGCCAGCTTGGACAAATAGGAACTGACAACAATGTGGAAACTTTATCTGCTTTTCTGAAGGATTCGCACCTTTCAGCTCCGGCTGTACAGGCATTGGCTTCCATCGGAAGTGAGAAGGCAAATCAAGCCATCGTTGCAGCACTTTCGGGTAACGCCCCGGATGCTGTAAAGTTCAATATTGTGAACGCACTAACTCAGACCGGATACAGCCAAGCCGAACCCGCACTGCTCTCAACACTGTCACAAAATCCCTCAGCAGAACTCAGCAACGCATTGCTTACGGCTTTAGGAAGCCTGGGAAGCCGCAATGCCCTTATCCCACTGAAAAATGCCGCACAAAAAGTCAATTATTCCTATCAGCTTAACAACAATGCTACGGCATCCTACCTTTCTCTTTTAAAAAGATTAACTCACACCGACGTTAAGTTGGTGGAAAAGGAGGCAAATGGGTTGCTCAACTTTGCCATAAAGCAAAACCGTTCCGATCTGAAAGTGGCTGCAGCCGGGCTTTTACTGGCAATTCCTTCGACGGACAAAAATAAACTCCTCAACAGTGCACTGAAAGACGGGGATATCGCTTACCTGGCCCGTTTGCTTAACGCCTATCCTTTCAACAACGACCGAAAAGCGGTTGAAAGGATTATGAAGGAACTAAGTCCAAAAGCTTCTGCAGAGAAACAAACCGCCATCATTTACTGGTTGGGCGATAAGAAAGTAGCGAATACAGCTAATATGCTTGCCAATTTCGCTACATCCGGTAATAAAATGGTACAGAAAGCGGCCATTTCTTCCTTGGCAAAAATTGGAAACGAACAAGCGATGCTTGTATTAGCCGGACTATTGAAAAGCCAGGACGATGAAACGGTGTTGCTCGCCAAAGATGCTTTATCAACATACAAGGGTGATATCTCCTATACACTTGCATCGGTTTTCAACGAAAGCGGGGATGTCGGGAAAAAAGCTATCCTACAGCTTATTGCCAACCGGAAAATGGAAAGTCAGTATAACCTGGTTTATAACCAAATGTTCACTGGTAACGAAAACGTAAAAACAGAAGCAGCCAATACGCTTCAATACGTTTCTACGGATAAAAACCTGCCCGACTTGTTCACATTGCTCGAACAATCGGATGCTGCCAATGTTCCCGCTCTTCAACAAGCTGTAAACGCAGCCCTGTCGTATCTTCCGGCCAACGAACAAATGAAGCTGGTATCGGACCGGATGAACAAGTCTGTAAACAAGCACCTTTACTATACTGCACTGGCAAACAGCGGGTCTCAAAAAGCAATGGAGATGATTACCAAGGCCTACAATACCGAAACCGGGGCCAATAAAAATGCCGCTTTTGATGCACTGACCAATTGGAAATCGTTCAACTCCATTTACCCGATGCTGGATATAGCCAGAAACAGTAAGAATAAAAATGAATTGAGCAAAGTAACGGATGCAATCGTTGCTACCATCAATAAATCAAATGAAACAGGAGCCATAAAATACTTGTATCTCCGTGAAGTGATGCAGTTTGCACAGACCGAGAAACAGAAAAACGACATTCTCCGCCTGTTGGGAAACACCGGACAATATCAGGCTATGCTTTTCTTAGCCCCGTATATGGATAATGTGGCATTGAGCGAAAATGCCGCATTGGCTGCCATGAACATCGCCACAAATAATCCGGCTTTTGCGGGTGTTGTAACCACCGGAATACTCCAGAAAGTGAGTAAAACATTGAAAAATCCAGATGCTGGCTATCAACGTGAGTCCATAAAAAAATACCTGGACGAAAATCCTCAAGACGGAGGTTTTGTGTCCATCTTCAACGGTAAAAACCTGGACGGATGGAAAGGCTTGGTAGAGAATCCCATCAAACGCGCGAAAATGACGCCAAAAGAACTCGCTGCAGCCCAGGTAAAAGCCGACGCGGCAGCAAAAACGGGCTGGGTCATCGAAAACGGTGAACTGCTCTTCACCGGAAAAGGGGACAACCTCTGTACCAACAAACAATACGGAGATTTCGAAATGCTGGTTGACTGGAAGCTTTATCCCGGGCCGGAACCTGATGCAGGGATCTACCTTCGCGGCACGCCACAGGTTCAGATCTGGGACACCGCCCGTGTAAATGTAGGAGCACAGGTTGGATCAGGTGGATTGTACAACAACCAGCAGAATCCGAGCAAACCGCTAAAAGTTGCTGACCAGAAAGTAGGTGAATGGAATACATTCCGAATCAAGATGATTGGTGAAAGGGTGTCGGTGTGGCTTAACGATGAACTGGTTACTGACAATGTAGTGTTGGAAAACTACTGGAACAGGAGTCAGCCCATCTTCCCGACGGAACAGATTGAGTTGCAGGCACACGGCAGCAAGGTGGCTTATCGCGATATATTTATTAAAGAAATTGAACGCCCCGAACCTTTCCAGCTTCCTGCTGACGAAAAGAAAGAAGGTTTTCGGGTACTCTTCGACGGTACTAACCTCAACGAATGGACAGGAAACAAAAAAGACTACGTGGTGGAAAGTGGAAACATCGTGCTGTATCCCAGCCAAAATTTTGGCGGCAACCTTTACACCAAAGAACAATTCGATAATTTTATATTTCGTTTCGAATTTATGCTCACACCGGGTGCCAACAACGGATTAGGCATCCGCGCGCCGCTAGAAGGCGATGCCGCATATGGAGGAATGGAATTACAGATTCTTGATAACGATGCCCCGGTCTACAAAAATCTCCAAATCTACCAGTATCACGGTTCGGTTTATGGCGTTATTCCTGCTAAACGCGGTTACCTGAAGCCTGTAGGCGAGTGGAACTATCAGGAAGTAATTGCCGATGGCGATCACATCAAAGTTATTCTTAACGGTACAACTATCCTGGACGGAAACATCCGCGAAGCCTCCAAAAACGGGACGATTGATAAACGGGATCATCCCGGGTTATTGAATAAAACCGGACATATTGGTTTCCTGGGGCACGGCTCCTTGGTAAAATTCCGAAACATCCGGATAAAACCACTGAAGTAACAATTTATCCAAGAGACGCATTGAATGCGTCTCTTTTTTTTGGTCCATCGGCACAAAGATGCTGTTTATCGATATTAACCCTCTCGATACCCGATATTTCAAAATAAAAACTATATTTGCAATACAGATCTGACAATTGCAAATATACACTCAATCGTAAACCTGAAAACCTATGTACAAAAAAATCTTTTTTACTCTGCTCGTATTCTCCACCAGCATCATGATGCAAGCACAGGAAAACCTTGGCTTCGGACAACGAAAGGAAATTATTTCCCCTGAAATCCACGCCGACAATTCCGTAACGTTTCGTTTACTCGCTCCCTTGGCCGACAGTGTGTCGGTAACGGGTGATTTTGCACAAGGCCACAATAAAATGACAAAAGACGCCGATGGCGTTTGGTCATTTACAACCCGTACGCTTCCTTCGGAATTATACACGTATGCCTTTACGGCAAACGGGTTACAAATGAACGATCCCAATAACGTGCATTACCGTCGCGATGTAGCAAGCACACTAAATATTCTGCTGGTTGGTGGTGGACAAGCCGATATATATAAAGTGAATAATGTCCCTCACGGCACGGTAGCCAAGAGATGGTATGAATCTCCGGGCAACAAGACTGACAGACGAATAACCATTTACACTCCTCCCGGTTATGAATCGGGTAACACATCCTATCCTGTTTTGTATCTGCTTCATGGCATGGGTGGCGATGAAGAAGCGTGGCCAACGCTTGGACGCGCGACCCAGATTATAGACAACCTGATTGCCGAAGGCAAGGCCAAACCGATGATTATCGTTATGCCGAACGGAAACGTAGCCCAGGAGGCTGCGCCGGGTGAATCGAGCGAAGGGTTTTACAAACCAACTTTCAGGTTACCAAACACGATGGACGGAAAATACGAAGAGACATTTATCGATATCATCAACTTCGTAGATAAAAATTACCGCACTGTCCGGAACAAATCCGGGCGTGCTATTGCCGGACTTTCCATGGGAGGTTTTCATTCTTTTCATATTTCACGGTATTATCCCAACAGTTTCGATTACGTGGGTTTATTTTCTGCAGCTATTATGCCTAACGAAAATGCGAAATCCAGCGTGTATAAAAATATAGAGGATACACTGTTAAAACAGAAACAGAACGGTTATAAACTTTACTGGATAGGTATCGGGAAAGACGATTTTTTGTATCAGGCAAATACTGACTTTCGGAAAAAACTCGACGGAATAAATTTCAAATATGCCTACCGGGAATCGGAAGGCGGACACACCTGGCGAAACTGGAGAGTTTACTTATCGGAATTCTTACCGTTGCTATTCAACCAATAACTCACTGATTGCCAAGCAAAGATTGCAATTTTATTTTTTCTAATAAAAAAAATGGCTAAAAAGCGGGTTATTCGTAAGATTATAATTATTTTTGTCACCTATGTTGCATTTTAGAGCAGGAATTCAAAACTAAAACAATAACAAAAAATAAAACCATCAGATTATGGCAACAACAGCAAAACTTTATTCATTCAGCCTGAGCAACACAAAAACCTACTTGTTCGCTACATGTTTTGTGTTGGGCAACTTATTATTGCCGCAACTGGCGCATTTAGTGCCCCAGGGAGGACTGATTTTTCTTCCCATCTATTTCTTTACGCTCATCGCAGCGTACAAATACGGAATTCATGTTGGGTTGTTGACGGCAATACTATCGCCTTTAGCTAACAACTTGTTGTTCGGTATGCCTCCTTCCGCCGTGCTGCCGGCAATCATCATCAAATCGGTTATTTTGGCTATTGCCGCCTCCATGGTGGCAAAACATTCCGGAAAAGTATCCTTCGGGGGTATTCTTTTGGCTATCGTTGCCTATCAAGTGATCGGTACAGGAATTGAATGGGCGATGACCCAACACTTTTTCACAGCCGTTCAGGATTTCCGCATCGGCCTTCCCGGAATGCTCATTCAACTAACAGCCGGATATTTCATACTGAAAGCCTTGGCTAAAGTGTAAGGTTATTTAATGAATACAAAGTCTTTTGAAGCTGTTATGCAAAGGTTTCGTGAGATTGAATTTCACGAGACTTTTGATATGATAGTGGCCATTGCCAACGGCGGGATTATCCCGGCCGCAATCCTTAATCAGCGGTTGAATACTGAAATTCAATTATTGAAAATTAATCTTCGTGATCCCTGCCAAAAACCAAAATACGATAGCCCCAGGTTGATTTCGCCTGTCGACTTCGATTTTAGGGACAAAACCATTCTGCTGGTGGAAGATCGCATAAAAACAGGAGCGACTGTTAAATTCGCCATCGATCTTTTACAAGGTGCCAGACAAATAAAAACTTTCGCAGTAAACGGAAATGCTGATTATGCACTCTACGACGAAGATTGTTTTAAGTTTCCCTGGATCGTATGAGTAGATTTACATTTATCCTTTTTGCCTGTTTCGTTGTTTTCTCAACCGGTTATGCTGATGAGAACAATCCACCGCAGGTCAACGATTCTATCCGCCTGGAAGAGGTGATCGTCACCGGTACGCTACCGAAGGTGAACCTGAGAAACGTGCCGATGAGCATATCTATCGTCACGGAACGGCAAATTCAAACCCGACTGGAACCTTCGCTTCTGCCGCTGCTTACCGAGGAAGTTCCTGGACTATACATCACACAACGTGGAGTAATGGGATACGGCGTAGCTGCCGGTGCTGCCGGAGGAATGAGCATCCGCGGAATTGGCGGTTCCCCTACTTCGGGAGTACTGGTACTCATCGACGGACATCCACAATATATGGGTCTGATGGGACACCCTCTGGCCGACAGCTACCAATCCCTGATGACCGAACGGGTGGAAGTGGTTCGTGGCCCTGCGTCAGTGCTTTACGGATCCAATGCAATGGGTGGAGTAATCAATATCATTACCAAAAAGCAGAAGCAGAACGGCTTGCACAATTCGGCTCAATTAATGTACGGCACCTACAATACTTTCAGCGCTGAAGCATCCAGCGGATGGAAGAAAGAGAAGCTGCATATCAACGGGAACATTGGGTATAACCGTTCCGACGGACATCGGGAAAACATGGATTTTGAGCAGATAAACGGTTACGGAAAAATAGGATACGATCTTACCGGAAATTGGAGCAGTTTTGTGGATTTGAATCTTTCGAACGCCCAATCGTCCAATCCGGGGACTGTCACTGCTCCGATAACCGATAACGATGCCGATATTACACGCGGGATGACCTCATTTTCTCTTGAAAATGAATACGAAAGAACTTCAGGAGCAGTAAAATTCTTTTACAATTTCGGGACGCATAAAATCAACGACGGGTACACAGAAGGACAACAGCCCAAACCGTTTCGTTTCCATTCAGACGACCGGATGCTGGGCCTTTCGGTCTATCAGTCTTACACCTTTTTCGAGGGCAACAAGACCACAGCGGGAGTTGATTTTCAGCGTTTCGGAGGGAAAGCGTGGAACAAATTCCCCGACGAGTCGAAGAATGTACAGTTAGCCGATGAGCACCTGAACAACGTTGCCGGATACGTCAATATCCAGCAAAGCTTACTGGAAAACAGACTCACATTGAATACCGGGATAAGACTCGACAATCACGAAAAGAACGGGTCTGAATGGATTCCTCAATTCGGATTAAGTTTCACCCCCTCCGCCTCAACCGTTGTGAAAGCCATCGTCAGCAAAGGATTCCGAAACCCTACCCTTCGCGAGATGTATATGTTCCCTCCGCAAAACCCCGATCTGCTTCCGGAAAGATTGATGAATTACGAAATCTCGTTCATGCAGTCATTGCTCGAAAACCGGTTGAATATGGGTTTAAACCTCTTTTATATCAAAGGCGACAATATGATTCAACAAGCCGAACCCGGGATTGGCAAATGGGGAAATACCGGTAAAGTAGAAAACAAAGGCTTCGAGATCAGCACCCACTATCAGGTCGCCCGTGATTTTCGGCTTTCGGCCAATTACAGTTTATTGAGCATGGCCTATAAAATATTGGCAGCTCCGGAACACAAACTATACGTCAGTGCAAATTACACGAAGAACAGGTGGAATTTATCTACCGGTATCCAATACGTCGGAAACTTGTATAAAACCGTAAAGCCAGAGCCGGTAAAGGAGAACTTTGTCCTTTGGAACGCCCGCATCAATTACCGGGCACTTGACTGGTTAAACCTGTTCTTAAAAGGTGAGAATTTATTGGGACAGGAATACGAAATAAATGCCGGATACCCGATGCCGAAAACTACTGCCTTCGGCGGAATCCAGTTACATTTTTGAAATTACAGAACGAACAACAAATTAAAAACATTATGGACAGACGAAATTTCTTGAAAGCTGTTGCTCTTACCGGCGCAGCTGTCACAACCATTAAAGATGCAGATGCGATGAGCGTACTCACTCAATCGTTTCAAACTACAAATGCTGCAGCAAAATACGACATGGTTGCCGTATTGGGCGGGGAACCCGAAGCTATGTTTCGCAAAGCTATTGCCGAATTGGGGGGAATGAAAAACTTCATCAGCAAGGGAGATAGGGTTTGTGTAAAACCGAATATCGGATGGGATAAAACTCCCGAACTGGCCGCTAACACCAATCCAAAACTGGTGACGGAAATCATCAAACAATGTTTCGATGCAGGTGCCCGTGAGGTAACTGTTTTCGACCACACGTGCGACGACTGGCGTAAATGTTACGCTAACAGCGGAATCGAAGCTGCCGCTAAAGCTGCCGGGGCAAAAGTTGTTCCCGCACATCAGGAATCCTATTACAAGAGTGTCTCTTTGCCAAAGGGTAGAAGCCTGAAAGAGGCCAAAATACACCAAGCCATTGTCGACTCCGACAAATGGATCAATGTTCCTATTCTCAAAAACCACGGCGGTGCACAATTGACCATCTCCATGAAGAACTACATGGGAATTGTATGGGACAGGGGATTTTTCCACGCCAACGATTTGCAGCAATGCATCGCTGATGTGTGTACCTATGCAAAACGTCCGGTCCTGAATGTTGTTGATGCCTACCGGTTGATGAAGACTAGCGGCCCCAGAGGAAAATCGGATGCCGATGTAGTATTGTCGAAAGGCCTCTTCATCTCGCAGGATATCGTTGCTGTTGACACTGCTGCTGCCAATTTCTTCAACCAGGCCAGGGAAATGCCGCTGGATAAGGTTGGCCATTTGGCAAAAGGGGAGCAATTGGGTGTGGGGACGATGAATCTCGACAAGCTCAACATCAGGAGGGTGAGAATTTAACCAAACACGATCGAACAATCATGCTTAAAAAAATCCGGGTAACGATATCTGTACTACTTTTTTCTTTAATAACGCTCTACTTTCTCGACTTTTCAGGTTTTCTGCCGGAAAGTTTCAGCGTTCTAACCGATATACAATTTATTCCTGCATTATTAGCACTTAATATTATTATTCTGATTGCATTAGTAGCGCTTACAGTAATTTTCGGCCGGGTGTATTGTTCATCTATCTGCCCAATGGGTATCTATCAGGACATTGTTGCCTGGTTTTCAAAAAAAATACTTAAGAAGAAGAAAAGATACACCTACAGCAAAGCAAAAAACGTTCTCCGATGGAGTGTCTTGGGTGCTACAATTATTGCTTTCTTGTTTGGATTCACCTTCTTGGTAGGCCTGCTCGATCCGTACGGTGCATACGGCAGATTGGTAACACACGTTTTCCGTCCTGCTTATCTGGCAGGAAATAATTTCCTGGAAGCTATTTTCTCATCATTCAATAATTACAGTTTTTATAAAGTCGGTATCTATTCGTTGGGAGTATCTTCGATAATTATCGCTTTAATTACGCTGCTTGTTATCGGTTTTTTAGCGTGGAAAAACGGAAGGACATATTGCAATACAATTTGTCCAGTAGGAACTACACTTGGATTTCTGAGCCGGTTTTCACTTTTCAAAATTCAATTTATAGATGACAAGTGCAACATGTGCGGTTTGTGTTCGATGAAATGCAAAGCATCGTGTATTGATGCAAAAAATAAAGTCATCGATCATAACCGATGCGTAACCTGCTTTAACTGTATTGAAGTTTGCCATCGTGATGCGATGAAATATGCTCTTATTGGCTCCAAGAAAAAAAAGGCAGTTGAAACGGCTCCGGCTTTTTCATACATTAGGGAAGATAAGCCGAAAGACGAATCGAAGCGTCGTTTCCTGTCAGCTACACTAATCACAAGTATAGCAGCAGGTCAACTACTTGCTCAAACAGTAACAGAACCGTTATTACCTAAACGCGAACTGAAACGAAAAACTCCGATTGCTCCCCCGGGAGCGCTAAACTTCGATCATTTCCGGGAGAAATGTATTTCGTGTCATCTTTGCGTGAGCAAATGTCCGTCGCACGTGATAAAACCGGCGTTTCTGGAATATGGACTGGGCGGGGTGATGCAACCGAAACTTTATTTCGATCACGGCTTTTGCAACTACGATTGCACTGTTTGCTGCGACGTTTGTCCGACAGATGCACTGGTAAAGCTTAGTCAGGAGGAAAAGCACCACACACAGATGGGAAGAGTTAACTTCATTATAGAGAACTGTATCGTTTATTACGATGAAACCAGCTGTGGCGCCTGCTCCGAACACTGCCCTACACAAGCCGTTCGAATGGTTCCCTACAAAGGTGCGTTAACAATCCCCGAAATCGAACCCGAAATTTGTGTAGGTTGTGGCGGATGTGAGTATGTGTGCCCGGCAATTCCTTATAAAGCCATTTACGTGGAAGGACTTACTGCTCACAACACCATTGAGATTAAACAAGAAGAAGTGGAAGAAGTGACCATTGATGAGTTTGGATTTTAAGAAGTAGAATCTCTGTATAAGAAATTTATTTATCAGGCGCCCGCAAGGGCGCTTTGTTTTTGATTTTGAAAAATATTATCAATTTTATTGAACGATAACAAAAGTTGAGTATATTTCAATATACCTGGACTCACCTGATTTTGTTTCTTTGGTTGGAGGCGTTTATGCAGATTACGATCAGTCTGTTAAAAATATGTATGCTTTTCTGAACCAGGTAAACAGTCAGAAATCATTCATAAAAAATGAAAAGTATATAGTGCTGGATGCAAATACTGTTTTATATACAGCAACTTCGAGATGGGAAACTAAAATGAAAAACGACAGTACCATCGTTATGGATCCGTTGGGCATGCAATTTCTATTGAAAAAAGTTGATAATCAGTGGAGAGTACTGAGTTGGACAGAGTAGTTTTAAGGTAATGGAGTTGTATTTCAACACGCCATCCGTGTCAGTGGATAGGACAAGTTACTCCGTTAGTAAATACTCATAAGATGACTAAAAGTGTAGCCCCGTGAATATTTTATTGTTTCGTATCCAACGGATTTTCGGCTTCTTCAAAAAACTGATTTTGCAATTCAGGCACATTTTTATCCGCCTTGATATCCTGGATACTTTTTACAAATTGCTCCACTACACTGTTTAAGATAAGTTCTCCCGCCTGGGCATTGGCCTTCCTTCCATCTCCAGAATAATGATTAGGATACCGGGCGTACCACCATATTCCGGAATAAACACTGGGAAGATTTTTCAACCTGTCCAAATCCACACCCGATTGTAGCCCTGCCTTTTCGGGATGAACCAAGTCCGGAACAATTGCCGCCACCATAGAGGTTTCCCTGTTTCCAGCGTGTTGATCATAACGATCGTGTTGAGTCAGGGCTTCCGCCTTTTTGATCACTTCAGGGTCGTAGTCCGGTTGAAACCAGTAAAGTGCATAATCTCTTTTTTCGGATAATTGCGCCATACCAAAATAATTCAGAAACGCGTTGTTCCCGCCATGTCCGTTTATAATGATTATTTTCTTAAAACCGTTCCGACTAAGTTCATTGAGTGTTTCCTGAAGTACTTTCCAGATAATCTCGGGTGAATAAGCAATCGTTCCCGGCTGATGACGCGCTTCGTTTATCTGGCTGAAATAATACCATGGAAAAACTAATGCCCCCAGTAGTAATGGCCTTAGATAGGAGTAGGTTTGGGAGTTATTTCAACTCAACAGTTTCTTCACCATTTCTGAAATAGCCCGGCCTTCTGCCTTTCCTGCCAGCTGACGGGTAGCGACTCCCATCACCTTTCCCATCTCCTTGATGGATTGGGCACCGGTCTCAGAAATGATCGACTTCACGGTCGACTCCAACTCTTCCGGTGAAAGTTGCTGAGGAAGAAATTCCTGAATAACACGCAACTGCGCCAATTCGTCAGAAGCCAGGTCTGCTCTTCCCTGTGCGGTATAAATTTCCGCACTGTCTTTGCGTTGTTTCACCATTTTTTGCAGAATTGCCGTTGCTGCTTCGTCCGAAAGCTCATCAGATGCACCTTTAGCCGTTTTGGCTTCTAAAAATTCTTTTTTCACGCCCCTCAGTGCTTCCAAACGCACTTTATCTCTGGCGAGCATTGCTTTTTTTATTTCGTCGCTAATTGTATCGAACAGGTTCATAATGTTTAACTATTTAAATGTTTAAAGTTCAAGGTTCAACGTCGAGGCTTGCCTTGTGCTCTCCGCTAATCAAACAACGATGTTGCTGAGCGGGTTTCTGTCTTGAATAATCGAGGATTGAAATCCCGGTCGCGCTTAAATACCGGTGTTTTCTCAAGTGCCTCCAACACCTTATCATCGTCGAGTTCGTCCATAGTAAGGATAAAGGGTTCAAATTTATAATTGGCGGTAGAAAGCATTTTCAATCCCAATGTCCCGTAATACTTATCGATGAGTTTCTGTTCATCCTCCTCCTCTTGCCTTCGTTGATCTTCTTTAATTTTTCTTTCCAACTCTTCCGCTTTCGTTTGCGCTTTGTGCTGCTCTTCAATTCCGGGAACATCCATAATGGAAAAACCGGTTGCTAGTAATGTTACTTTGACCTCTTCCTCCAAATCCTTTTCCACGGCAGCCCCCCAAATAACCTCGATCTCGTGGCCGAATTTCGACATAAAGTCGTGCAGGGCGTTCATCTCTTCCATCATAAGCGGATTTTCCTCGCCAAAAGAGAGGTTGATCAAGATCTTCTTTGCACTGAAAACATCGTTGTTATTGAGCAACGGAGAATTTATGGCATCTTCGATAGCCCTGTTCACACGATCCTTTCCCGAACCAATGCCGCGACTCATAATAGCTACACCACCGTCTTTCAAAGTGGTTTCCACGTCGGCAAAGTCAAGATTTACGTGTCCATGTATAGTGATGATCTCTGCAATGCTCTTGGCGGCGGTTGCCAGCGTATCATCGGCCCGGGCAAAAGCATTCAGCATCGTCAGGTCGTGATAGATATCCCGTAAACGCTCGTTGTTGATCACAAGCAACGCATCCACATTGGCAGCAATCTGTTCTACACCTTTCAATGCTTGTACAATCTTACGCTGTCCTTCAAAAACGAAAGGAATGGTAACGATTCCCACTGTGAGAATGCCCATATCCTTAGCTATGCGTGCCACAACGGGAGCAGCCCCGGTTCCGGTTCCTCCGCCCATTCCAGCTGTAATGAACGCCATACGGGTACCGTCACTCAGCAAATCCTGAATCAGGTCGATACTCTCTTCTGCAGCCCGTCGGGCCACATCGGGTTTGTTCCCTGCACCCAACCCTCCTGTGGTATGTTCGCCCAGCTGTATTTTCACAGGCACAGGTGAACTCAACAAGGCTTGGTTATCGGTATTGCAAAGTGCGAAGGAAACATCGTGTATCCCTTCTTTAAACATGTGGTTTACTGCATTTCCGCCACCACCACCCACCCCAATAACTTTAATAATCGCTTCGGTACGGCTGTTTATTTGAAAATCTAGTATATCGGTATCCATTGTTGGAAATATTTTTTTTCATTCACTGATCATCGTCTTCTTCCTCAAACATAGTAGAAAACATATTTTTCATTTTTCCGCCTATGTTGATGGATTTCTCTTTTTTACCCTTGCTTTCCTTCTCTTTTTGCTCTTTGCCTTTGTCTCCCTTGTCCCGGTCTCCAAAGAAATTACTCCAAACCGATCCTTTCGACTTTTGGTCCGAGGATTCCTCATCTTCGAATTCTTCAACCGTTTTCTCGCAATTTTCACTAGCAAGCAAAAGCATTCCCAACGCTGAAGTTAGGGCAGGATCATTGGCAAACTCCGGCGTGTTATTTACCAGGGTCTTCCGTGAAGATGCCTTGCGGACAGGTAAATCGAGCTGCTGACTCAAATACTCTTCCAGATTTCTCAGTTGCGACGCACCACCTGTGATAACAAGCCCTGCACCCAGCTGGTCCTGATATCCGGAAAGTCGGATCTGTTCCCTGATGTTGGCTGTAATCTCATCAAGACGCATCACAATAACCTTGTTCAACTCTACCAGGTCGATATCGGGTTTTGATGAAAAGGGTGAAGAGAAAAGCGAACTTTCATTATTTTCCCGGGCTTTGCCGAATTTTATCTTGTATTGTTCCGCATCGCTTTCCACAAAATTGAGTTCCGCAATATCCCGGGTTATGCTTCTCCCGCCAAAGGGTATGGTCACCATACGGCGCAAAAGGCCTCCTTTATATATGGATAACGTAGTCGTTCCGGCACCAAAATCGACAAATGCGCACCCCAATTCTTTTTCCTCCTCTGTAAGAACTATAGCTGCGGCAGCAAGCGGGCCAACGATGTATCCGGCAATTTGCAGGTGTCCTTTATCAACGATGGTTTTCTCGATGTTCGATACCAGGTTGGGACGACCCACCACAATCTGGTATTCTGCCTCTACCATGGAGCAGGTTACCCCAACCGGGTTTTTTTCCGGCTTGTCGTCCAAAAAATACTCCACATCCCCAATAGCGTATTTTCGCTGCATATCGGGCTTGTACTTTTCGGCCGCATTCCGGAGTTGTTCCACCACCTCTTCGGTAACGATGCCGGAAGAAGAGAGTTGCTTCATCTCCCGGATTACTTCCGTGTGCACCGATTGTCCTCCCAGGGAGACATACACTTTCCCGATTTTCCTTCCCAACGCATTCTCGAGCATGCTTATCAGTTTCCTTACGATTGCCCCGGCCTTATCAATGTTATAAATTGTCCCTCGACGGATACTGTTCTCCGACGGCAAGGAGACACACTCCAAAACGGAAATAACGTTGCTTTCGTTTTTACGCCCGATAATGCCGGTAATTTTGGAAGTTCCTAAATCGATGGCAGCTATAAATCCTGATTGAGTCATATATTTTATTTCTTTGTACAAACCACTTGGTTATCGTATTTCAAACTTATTTCTGAATACCTGTTCCAACCTACCACATTCAACCCTTTCTCGATGAACAAGGCAAACCGGGCAAACTTTTCGGAATAGTTATCTAATTTCCCAAAGGCGATCCTGAAATCTCCGGCACGAGGAATCAAATCCACGTCTTTGTTGGGCTTAACCACAATTTGATCGATCCATGCGCTCCATTCGGGATTTTCGTTCAGAAACGCAGCAAAGTCGTAAAGCTCGTTCTGGGCAAATTCTTCATCAATAGCTCCGGTAGCCAAGGGAACATACACCGTAGAATTTGGCGAGACGGGCATCCGTTCCCGATTATCATCGATATAAAAGCTCCCCTTTGTGTCGGAGATAATCCTCAGAACCGGTTCGCGTTGATAAATGTTCGCAATAATTGTTCCATTTTGCGTGGTAAACACTTCCGCCGATTTTACCAACCGGTTGGTCAGTATCGTATCCAAAATTTCCAGCGTATTGATTTCGTCCATAGTTTTACCTACCGGATAAACTTTTTTTCTTTTCAGCAAAACCTCGATGTCTTTTTGATGGATGAACTGAGTGTGCAAGCTGTCTTTTACGACAACCTCAAATTTATTGCACACCTCGTTTCTGGATGAATCATTGAAGTAAATAGCCGAAAAAATAAGATAACCGGTTACCAACAACGCAATCAATATGATGAAAAACTTTTTCATTTACGCAAAGATACAAATTGTATCGGATTTATTTTCCGATACTTTTTTTTTCTAACAATTGTTTAATCGCGGGCAATAAGTGCTCTATATCTCCTGCACCCAATGTAACCAAAACGTCCAACTCTTTGTTTTCCAAGAAATCGAGCAGTTCGGCTTTTTTCAAAAGCACCTTTTCCTTCGATGTGATTCTATCAAAGATAACCCCCGAAGTGATTCCCGGTATGGGTTCTTCCCGTGCCGGATAAATATCCAGCAGGATCACATCGTCGAGCAACGAGAGGCTTTGAGCAAAATCATCGGCAAAGTCGCGCGTACGCGTATAAAGGTGGGGTTGAAAAACACCGGTAACTTTCCGGTCGGGATACAATTGCCTGATCGAGCGGATGGATGCTGTCAACTCTTGTGGATGGTGCGCATAATCATCGATAAAAACGAGGTTGGGAGTTTTCAATTGAAAATCGAACCGGCGCTTCGCCCCCCCGAAAGTTTTCATTGCCGCACGTACCTCATCGTGATTAACACCGCTCAATACAGCTGCAGCTATTGCAGCTACCGCGTTTTCGATGTTCACCTTCACAGGCACACCCAGCTGTATACCGGTAATCCGGCTATTGGGCGACACAAAGTCGAACGTAATTTCCCCGTTGCCGATGCGGATATTTTCAGCATGAAAATCGCCTTCTGATTCGGAATAGGTAAAGACTGTCACCGTTGCATCCGTTCTTGGAGTTAGCGGTGCATCTTTCTTTAGGATCAGGTATCCGTTCTTCCGGATAAGTGATGTGAAATGTTCAAAACTTTCGCGGTAGGCCTCCGGCGTCCCGTAAATATCCAGGTGGTCGGGATCGGCCGAGGTAATAACCGCAATCCAGGGTTGCAGCCAATGAAAAGAACGGTCATACTCATCTGCTTCGGCAACAGTAATGCGACTTTTATCCGACAGCAGCAGGTTGGTGCCGTAATTTTTAAGGATTCCACCCAGAAATGCGTTGCAATCTACTCCCGATTGCCGCAACAGGTGAGCTGTCATGCTTGACACCGTCGTCTTCCCGTGTGTCCCTGCCACACAAACTGCGTCGCTCGTCTTGGTTACCTCACCAAGGAGTTGGGCACGTTTCATTATCGTAAAACCGCTTTGCCGGAAAAACTGCAATTCACTGTGCGATGCCGGTACTGCGGGAGTATAGACTACAAGTGTCTTTTCTTTATCGAGAAATTCAGCGGGTACGAGCCGAACATAATCCTCATAATGGACTTTCGCTCCTTCGGCGACCAGCGCTTTGGTAAGCGGGGTTTCCATGCGATCGTATCCGGCAACCGATTTTCCCTGCTGTATAAAATACCGGGCAAGGTTACTCATGCCGATACCGCCGATACCGATAAAGTATATTAATTCATAATTCATAATGCATTTCCATTTAAAATCCAAATAAAATTGGACAATTCACTTTAATTAACTTTTAAATTTTATCTTTGTGTCAGGGTGTTAAGAGGAAACAGGCTCTGCCGGGGGGCAACCTGTCAGCAATAAGCACCC
>Ga0228535_1000776_pt1 | contig 72735 bp, 68 predicted proteins | sample SJ1metagenome_FD_168457 | JGI IMG/M metagenome (GOLD analysis project Ga0228535, IMG submission 168457) | Enriched culture of PCE-dechlorinating microbial communities from Ithaca, New York, USA - SJ1 | ecosystem: Engineered > Modeled > Simulated communities (microbial... > Unclassified | place...
CTGCAGCTTCGCACCCATTTATTGCTAAACACGCACGTGCAGGTAGGGACACCCAGAATGGATTGGGGGGCTTTTTTTACCGAATTAAACCGGAATAGCAATCTGATTTACCGCTTCTTGTCGCACTGGGGGAGAAATATATATTCGAAGTGAGGGCCTGGGGAAAGGAACAGAAGTAGAGATCAGGTTGAAGAAAATGATCTGATCCCTGAACGTATATCCAGACTTTTTCGATAATCTTTCAAGATTCAGCGGACTGATATTGGGAATTACCTGGGATATAAAAAAACACAGAATGTAACAATTATACTAAATTCGATGATAAAATTCGTTCGATCTCTCTTTATATATTAAATTTAGGTATCAGGACGCCAAATATCAGAATATTATATCTGACAAAAAACAACGAACTAGTACTCATGAATACCGCATATATGATGAGGTAGAATGAGGATGGACCTTGTCAGATACGGGATCTCTCAGGGTTAACCGGGAAAGGGTAAAACCACACACAATAGACCAGATGGTCACCAACACCTTTCCATCTTTCAGGGTCCATAATATCATATGATATCCTTTTCATTCATTTGTACCTGGTCTTATTTCAATCGCGCCTGAAAAGACAGGTTCTCTGATTACTATACTCCGTTAAGAAATTTAGAAATTAATTGAATTTCATTTATGTGACAGAAATGCCACAAAATAAGTAATCTTATGATACAATTATCATAAAAATGAAAATCGGCGAATTTTCAGAATATCGCGAAATATATGCCCCGTTTTCTTAGGTAGAATTCAAAATTTCAATTCGTAAGATTTATGCTTTGATATCAGGAACAGATGAACTATACTGTGTACACGCATGAATCAGTATGCATTCATACCTGAAGGGACAGGTATTCAGGCAGATTCGTTATGCCTCACAGTATATGAATCACGTTACCATGATTCGAACCTTCGAAAATGAGATAATCAGAACATACATGATATGATACTGATTATCTTTGCGTGAGAATTGCCAGTGTCATCTCATCACCGGATGAGAGCACAATTAATTCGCCAAACCGGTTAAAACAGCCAAATTGGATGAGATTTTCTGATCGATACAGGGTTAGTGTGGTTTCCCGGTATTGAACGTTCTTCTCAGGGACTGGAAGGAAACCAGTCCTCATGGCTTGTTTTACCCTGAGAACTCGGGTGAAAGAATGAGCGAAAGCAATCTAGTTAAGTATGTACAAACCACCTGCCCCTATTGTGGTGTCGGGTGTACTCTGAACCTTGTTGTTAAGAATGAAAAGGTCGTCGGCGTAGAACCATATAAGCGAAGCCCTATTAATGACGGGAAACTCTGTCCAAAGGGTCTGACATGCTGGGAACATATCCACAGCCCTGACCGGCTAACGACACCTCTCATAAAAAAAGATGGGAAATTTGTCGAGGCGTCGTGGGATGAAGCTCTTGACCTTGTCGCAAAGAAATTGAAAGAAACATCCGACAAATACGGACCTAAAGCATTTGGATTTCAGACATCCTGCAGAACAGTAAATGAAGACTGTTATATCTTTCAAAAATTCGCCCGTGTCGGTTTTAAAACAAACAATGTTGATAACTGTGCACGTATCTGCCATGGGCCATCAGTAGCAGGCCTTTCCCTATCATTTGGATCTGGTGCAGCAACGAATGGCTTTGAAGATGCTCTAAATTCTGATTTTATCCTTGTATGGGGATCGAATGCTCTTGAAGCACACCCCCTTGCCGGGCGGCGTCTTGTCCAAGCAAAATTGAAAGGGATCCCTATCTATGCAGTTGACCCCCGTCTCTCAACCACAGCCAAGATTGCAGATAAGTGGATTCAGTTTAATCCGTCAACACACATTGCTCTGGCAAACTCGATGATGTACTGGATCATCAAAGCAGACAAACATGACAAGAAATTCATCGAAGAACGTGTGAACGGGTTTGAAGAACTCAAGGCGACGGTTGAAAAATATGCAGATGCTGAAGACATCCATGGCGTCCCACTTGAAACCGTAAAAGAACTGGCATATAAGTATGCATCAGCAAAGAGTGCAGTTATCATTTACTGTCTTGGAGTCACCGAACTGACCACCGGTACTGACAATGTCAGGTCTATGGGTAACCTTGCCCTGCTCACCGGAAATGTCGGCCGTCCTGGAACTGGTGTAAATCCCCTTCGTGGGCAGAACAATGTACAGGGTGCTTGTGATATGGGTGCATATCCAAATGTGTATTCTGGATATCAGAAGTGCGAAATTGCTGAAAACCGTGCAAAAATGGAGAAGGCATGGGGCGTGACAGGTCTTCCGGACTGGTATGGACAGACCCTTACTGAGCAGATTAACATCTGTGGGGATGAGATCAAGACGATGTATATCCTTGGTTTAAATCCGGTTGTCACTTATCCTGATTCCAACCACGTGAAAAGACAACTTGAAAAACTCGACTTTCTCGTTGTCCAGGATATTTTCTTTACAGAAACCTGTCAATATGCAGATGTTATCCTACCAGGGGCTTGTTTCGCCGAGAAGGATGGTACTTTCACCAGCGGTGAGCGCCGTATTAACCGTGTCAGAAAAGCAACCAACCCACCAGGCAAAGCAAAAGAAGATATCTGGATTATATCAGAACTTGCAAAGAAGATGGGTCTAAAGGGTTTTGATCTCCCGACTGCAAAAGACGTCTGGGATGATATGCGGAACTGTACCCCAAGCATGTTTGGTGCAACATACGAAAAACTTGAAAAACCTGAGTCTATTGTCTGGCCTTGTCCAACTCTCGAGCACTGTGGAACCCCGATCCTCCATTGTGAAAAATTCGCTTGTGCAGATGGAAAGGGTAACCTCTTTGGTATTGAATATCGCCCACCAGCAGAGGTTGCAGATGCTGAGTATCCGTTCACCATGATGACAGGCCGGCTCATATTCCATTACCACTCCAGGACACAGACCGACAGGAGTGCCGCTCTTCATTACGAAGTGCCTGCATCATATGTCCAGATCAACAACGAAGATGCAAGACGCCTCGGTATCGGACAGCATGAGAAGATCCTGATCACCAGCAGACGTGGAAAAACCGAGACCATCGCCCATGTAACCGATGAGATCGGACCTGGTGTCCTGTACATGACCATGCACTTTAATGAAGGTGTCAACAACCTGACGAACACTGTTCTTGATCCGATGTCCAAGATGCCGGAACTCAAGCACTGTGCTGTGAAAGTTGAAAAGATAGGGGGGAACTAATATGGCAGCAACAGGCGACATGATTTATGCCTGGACAACTGACAGTGGTATTGCTAAAAAGGCAGAGTGTGGTGGTGCAGTAACGACCCTTTTAAAATATGCACTAGAAAACAAGATCGTTGATGTTGTTGTCGCAGTAAAGAAGGGATTTGATCTGTATGATGCCGTTCCCGTTGCCATAACCGATGCAAAGGATCTTGACCAGACAGCTGGGTCATTACACTGTGGTACCCTGCTCATGTCCACCTTTATCCAGAAATACCTGGACGGAGCAAAGAACATGAAAGTGGGTGTCGTAGTCAAAGGTTGCGACCTCATGAGCATGATTGAACTAGGTAAGAGGAACGAGATCAACATGAACAATGTCCTTACCATCGGTGTAAACTGTGGAGGTTCTGTAAATCCAATTCAGGCCCGGAAGATGATCAAGGAAAAGTTTGGTGTTGATCCAGACAAGGTTACTAAAGAAGAGATCGATAAGGGTCAGTTCATCATCGAGTATGAAGGCGGACACAAGGGCATCAAAATCGATGAACTTGAAGAAGAGGGTTATGGACGTCGTTCCAACTGTCGGCGATGTAAGTACAAAATCCCCCGTCAGGCAGACCTTGCCTGTGGAAATTGGGGAGTGATCGGAGATAAGGCTGGGAAGGCAACCTTTATTGAGATTTGTAGTGACAAAGGTGCTGATATCGTTTCAAAGGCAGTATCAGCTAAGAAACTGGATACCTGTGCTGCTGAACCAAAGGGAATCGAGATCAGAGGCAAGACAGAGGGAGCCATGCTTAAACTTGGTGAGAAATGGCGTAAGAAGGAGTTTACTGCACTTCGTGACAATCTCTGGGACTTCATTAAAAAGGAGACATCACGGTGTATCAAGTGCTACTCCTGTATTGAAAAGTGTCCGGTTTGTATCTCCACACCATTCGTGGGAAGGCCTGAATCATATATGGTCAGACCAGGGTATATCCCATCAGACCCAATGTTCCATCTTCGCCGGTTTGCATCCATCTCTGACAGTTGTGTAAATTGTGGTCAATGCGAAGAACTCTGTCCGGTTGAGATCCCCCTGGCTCTTATCTCACATGCCATCAGGGTTGAAGGGGATAATGCCTACGTTCCGAAACTCGGCGCTGCTCCATACAAAAACTAACCTTTCTCATTTTTTTATACTCTTTTTTTCACCATCTCATTTGGGTAATAAATCATTCCCTGAATAGTTCCCACCACTAAAAACCAAAATTCCGGATTAATTCGCCATCTTTATATGAGTATGTGGAGTAATACTTCTCTGCATTGTGATCAGGGGGTGTGCGATTACACCCATGGACATATTCGGGTTGTCCATTCCTGTGTGCCTGGTTACAAAACGCAAGAATGATTTGAAGAGCGAAGGCTTCGTACCTGTAATTACGGTATCTTTCACCAGTCAAACTCGGGTGAAATATGAGTGAAAATTCAGAAATAATGAAATATGTGGCAACCACTTGTCCCTACTGTGGTGTTGGTTGTACATTAAACCTGGTTGTTAGTAATGGTAAGGTCGTTGGTGTTGAGCCAAACCAGAGATCTCCCATCAATGAAGGAAAACTTTGTCCAAAGGGAGTTACCTGCTGGGAACACATACACAGCCCTGACCGTCTGACCACTCCCTTGATTAAAAAGGACGGAAAGTTTATTGAGGCATCCTGGGATGAGGCACTAGATCTCGTTGCAAAGAACCTTAAGGTCATCTACGACAAACATGGCCCAAAAGGACTTGGATTCCAGACCTCCTGTAGAACCGTCAATGAAGATTGCTATATATTCCAGAAGTTCGCACGTGTTGGATTCAAGACAAACAACGTTGACAATTGTGCCCGGATCTGTCACGGACCATCTGTTGCAGGTCTTTCACTCTCCTTTGGTTCTGGTGCAGCAACAAATGGTTTTGAAGATGCACTGAACGCCGATTTAATTCTCATCTGGGGATCAAATGCAGTCGAAGCACATCCCCTGGCAGGTCGTCGGATTGCACAGGCGAAGAAGAAAGGCATACAGATTATTGCCGTTGACCCACGGTACACGATGACTGCCCGTTTGGCCGACACATATGTGCGGTTTAATCCATCAACCCATATCGCCCTTGCAAACTCTATGATGTACTGGATCATCAAAGAGGGCCTTGAAGATAAAAAATTCATTCAAGATCGTGTCAACGGGTTTGAAGATCTCAAGAAGACGGTTGAGAACTACGCCGATGCAGAAGCAATCCATGGGGTTCCCCTTGATGTTGTAAAAGATATAGCATTCAGATATGCAAAGGCAAAGAATGCAGTTATCATCTACTGTCTTGGAATCACTGAACTTACCACAGGTACTGATAATGTTAGATCCATGGGTAATCTTGCTCTTCTGACTGGAAACGTTGGTCGTGAGGGAGTAGGAGTCAACCCACTTCGTGGTCAGAACAATGTGCAGGGAGCATGTGACATGGGTGCATACCCGAATGTCTACTCTGGTTACCAGAAATGTGAAGTTGCAGAAAACCGTGCGAAGATGGAGAAGGCATGGAGTGTGACTAATCTCCCGGACTGGTACGGAGCAACCCTCACAGAACAGATCAACCAGTGCGGCGATGAGATCAAGGGAATGTATATCCTCGGTCTGAACCCCGTTGTAACCTATCCAAGTTCTAACCATGTTAAAGCACAGTTGGAAAAGCTTGACTTCCTCGTTGTACAAGATATATTTTTCACGGAAACCTGTCAATATGCAGATGTCATACTTCCAGGAGCCTGTTTTGCAGAGAAAGACGGAACCTTCACCAGTGGAGAACGCCGTATTAACCGGGTCAGAAAAGCAGTCAATCCACCAGGTCAGGCAAAAGAAGATATTCACATCATCTCTGAACTCGCTGCAAAGATGGGCTTTAAAGGTTTTGAACTTCCGACTGCAAAGGATGTATGGGATGACATGCGGGCGGTAACTCCGTCCATGTTCGGAGCAACCTACGAAAAACTTGAGAGGCCTGAAGGGATCTGCTGGCCATGTCCAACAGAGGAGCACCCGGGAACCCCAATTCTGCATCGGGAAAAGTTTGCTACTGCAGACGGCAAGGGTAATCTCTTTGGAATTGATTACCGGCCGCCAGCAGAAGTTGCTGACGCTGAGTATCCGTTCACCCTCATGACCGGACGGCTTATCTTCCACTATCATTCCAGAACCCAGACGGATCGTGCTGCAGACCTGCACCGCGAGGTTCCTGAATCATATGCCCAGATCAATATTGAGGATGCACGTCGTCTTGGTATTAAGAACAATGAGTACATCAAGCTGAAAAGCCGCCGTGGAGAGACCACAACACTCGCACGTGTCACCGATGAAGTCGCTCCAGGTGTTGTGTACATGACCATGCATTTTGCTGATGGTGTCAACAACCTGACCAATACCGTTCTTGATCCAATGTCCAAGATGCCGGAGCTCAAGCATTGTGCCATATCAATTGAAAAGGTTGGAGGGAACTAAAATGGCAGCTAAAGGTGATATGCTCTATGCTTGGGCAAAGGACGCAGAAATCCAGAAGAAAGGAGAGTGTGGTGGAGCAGTCACAGCACTTTTAAAACATGCCCTTGAAACTAAAATGGTCGATGCTGTAGTTGCCATCAAGAAGGGCAAAGATCTGTATGATGCAGTACCGACCGTCATTACCAATCCTGAAGACATCATCCAGACCGCCGGGTCATTGCATTGTGGCACACTCCTTATCCCTAAACTGATCAAGAAATATCTGAACGGTGCAAAGGATATGAAGCTCGCAGTCACCTGTAAGGGCTGTGATGCTATGGCATTCTATGAGCTGGCAAAGCGGAACCAGATAAACCTTGATAACATCATCATGATCGGTGTCAACTGTGGAGGTTCCGTAAGTCCTGTTACAGCACGAAAGATGATTTCAAACAAGTTTGGTGTTGACCCTGACACGGTTCATAAGGAAGAGATTGACAAGGGTCAGTTCATCATAGAGTATGAAGGTGGACACAAGGGCATAAAGATCGATGAGCTTGAAGAGGAAGGATATGGTCGGCGTTCCAACTGCCGACGCTGTAAGATGAAAATCCCCCGTCAGGCAGATATTGCAGCAGGAAATTGGGGAGTCATCGGAGATAAGGCAGGTAAGGCAACATTCCTTGAGATCTGTTCAGAGAAGGGTGCAAACCTTGTAAACAGTGCTCAGTCAAAGGGTGCTCTTGAGATCTCTCCTGCTGATCCAAAGGGTATTGATATCCGAGCGAAAGTCGAGAAGGCAATGTTCAACCTTGGTGATGAGTGGAGACACCGTGACTTTGAGGGCATGGGTAAAGGCAAGGACCGTCTGAAACTCATGATGTCGGAGTCTTCAAAATGCATCAAATGTTATGCCTGTGTTGAAGCATGTCCAATCTGCTATTGTATCGAGTGTTCTACCAAGAAGCCCTGGTACATTGCTCCCGGTGTTCTGCCAACCAGCTTCATGTTCCACCTGATAAGGTTTGCACATGTTTCAGACTCCTGTATCAATTGTGGTCAGTGTGAGGAACTTTGTCCAATGGAAATCCCGAATGCCCTTTTCATGCACTCTCAACAGGTTGAGATAGAGAAGATGTTTGGCCATATCCCGGGCCAGGATATGACGCCTCCAATTCATGCCTTTGTTGAGGAAAAGGCAGAACGTGCACGTCTCGATGCAACTGGCACCGATTCAATATACACCAATATCTTTACGGATGAATAATCCGAACCTTTTTTTCCTATTAGTTCCAGTATTTCACAGAGGCCTGAAATTTTCTTTCCCTCTCTTTTCCTACCCGGGTGACAGAAATGACACAAAATGACGCGACCCAAAAAATAACAAAAGAATATCAGGTAATCAAAGCTCATGGAACTGAAATTTGGGAAACTACCGTCGAGGTATGTACTGAGTCAAGGATAATCTTCACTCTGAATGGCGGCATCATTGGTGATCTCTCGATAACCCCGCTTGACCTTGAAGCCTTTGCCATTGGATATCTTATTTGTGAAGGTTATATCTGTTCCAGTGAAGAGATTCAGGAGATTACAATCAGTCTTCCGAATATCTCCGTGAGAACCGGGACTGGTTCTGTGCCATCCGGTAAATTCTCTAAAAACAGTTCTGGGGGATCTTGTCGTGATCTGCTCCCCGGAGGGATGCAAAACCCTCTTCCTGACGGTTTTACTCTGAGTGCAAAGACCATCCTGGATTCCATGGATAAAGTCAATGAATACTCAGTTATCTGGAAACGGACCGGCGGTATGCATTGCAGCCTTATTATCGATGAGGAGGGAACCGTTGTCAGTGGAGTTGAAGATATGGGCAGGCACACAACGGTGGACAAAGCGGTCGGATTGGCTATTTTAAAAGGGGCGGATCTCTCCCGGTGTTACCTGGTCTGTTCAGGAAGACTCCCGGTTGATATGGTTGCAAAAGCATACCGTGCAGGAATTCCAGTGATGATATCGAATAATGCGGCATTCGCCGGAGGAATAGAGTTTGCAAAGATAGTAAACATGACTCTGGCCGGGTTTGTCAGGCCGCCCAATATGACGATATATACGGGATATCAGCGGATATTATTCTCATGAACATTATTTCCAGGATGGTCGATTAATTCTGCTGGAAGGATGATATTGGGTGTACTGGGCATTTACATCCTGGAATGTTCTTTATGGGAATACATACTTTTCTTCCGGCAATTTCAACGAATTCAACGTGAATATCAACCATATAGGTCTCTTTTAAGGTCATATTGGTGATTACCTTTTCAGCAGGTCCGATAGTGACAAATGATCCGTTTTTCATGATCCCGACAAGATCCGATACCATAAATGCATGGTCTGGAAAATGTGATGTCATGACAATGGTAATTCCCTTTTCTTTGAGTCGCTCAACAAGATAGAGAACCTGCATCTGGTTTCCAAAATCAAGATGTGATGTTGGTTCATCAAGGAGTAAGAGTTCAGGTTCCTGAGCTAGCGCCCGGGCAATTAACGCCATCTGATGCTCTCCACCACTGACTTCATTTACTGATTTATGCATGAGATGCATTATTCCTGCTTCCTGGATTGCACGAAGAGCAATATTCAGATCATTCTCATCCGGAGAAGAAAAGGCAGAAATATATGGGGCCCGACCCATCAGAACATATTCAAGAACTGAATAGGGAAATGCAACCTGATAGCCCTGGGGAACATATGCGATTTTTTTTGCAAGAGTTTTCCGGTCAATTTTTCTGATATCAGTCCCATCAATCATGGCTACTCCATTCTGATATTCCAGAATATCAATCATGCATTTCATAAGAGTGGATTTACCGGTTCCATTCGGACCAATAATGCAAAAAATCTCACCAGATTGAAGAGAGAAGGAGATGTCCCTGAATACATCCCGTTTTCCATCCCAGCTGAACTGAAGATCATGAGCTGAGTACGTTATACCCATCCGGTCTTCCTCCGCCAGAGCAAGTACGCGAAGAAGGGAGCACCAAGTAATGCGGTCAGAATTCCAAGAGGGATCTCCGTTGCAATGATTGTTCTGGACAAGTCATCCATGATGAGAAGGTATGATGCACCCATTACAATTGTAAGTGGCAGGAGTTTTTTATAGTCCGGACCGGTTATCATTCTTCCAAGATGAGGAACAACAAGGCCCACCCATCCGATGATACCACTAATGCATACCGATGCAGCGGTTAATAGTGTTGCACAGATGATGATGACACGGGTGATTTTCTTTATATCAATGCCAAGGGTTTTTGCTTCATCCTGGCTTAATGAAAGGAGGTTAATTCTCCACCTGATGAGGATAAGAACACTTCCTCCAAATATGATCGCCGGGAGTATTGTAAGGATATCATAGTATCTGACTGATGAAAGACTTCCCATGAGCCAGAATATGATGGTTGGAAGTTTCTCGTACGGATCTGCAACATATTTGGTGATTGAAAGTAGTGCTCCAAAAAATGCTGATACAATAACACCTGAAAGAACCAGCACAAGTATTTGCCCGTTTTTATATAACCGTGAAAGAAAATACGATGCTAAAACTGCGAGTATTCCTCCAATAAAAGCTGAAACCTGAATCATCCATGCTGCGGTTGAGAAGAGAATTGCAAGTGCTGCTCCAAATCCTGCCCCGGAAGAGACACCGAGAATATCTGGAGAAACGAGAGGATTTTTAAACAATCCCTGGTATGTTGCTCCTGCCATGGAGAGAGCTGCCCCGACAATGACTGCTGCAATAACACGAGGGAGACGAACCTGAAAGAGGATGGTTTCATCTGCATTGGTCCATGTTTGCTCGATAGGAATGACCTGAGAAATAAGCATTTTTACTACAGTAAGTGGTTCTACTTCGTATCTCCCGATAAATAATGACCAGAAGATCACCCCGAAAGGAAGGAGGAATAATAAAATCCTGATAGGTGTTGTAATGTGCAAGGATGCTTTAATAGCCTGAAGGTTATATTGTGCCGGAGGGATGTTGATGTCATGGGGTGGAAGAGATAGGGTATTAAGAGTTACATGCTCTGATGAATTCATAGTAAACCTTACATGACAAGATTGCCTGCTTGTTAAGAATGATATGTTTACAAGTGTTAAAAAGATTGTTATTTGAAGCACCTAGTTCAATTAATAAAATTAACAACCTATATGAAACTTAAATATCTCCCCATTCTGGTAAAATGGTGCTCGTTTCATGGCATCTTTGTAAAGGGTTCTACGATGAGAATGAGATCACATTATTTTTTTCCAGAAAAAAACTGAATATTTTTTATAATTCGCATGAAAATATTAACTCATGATTGATGTTAATACAATTGATTGGAATGAGGCCTGGAAGAAACCTGAAGGTGAGGAGGGAAAAAAGAAGGGTTTTATCAGTTGTGGGAGACGATGGTCAGATCCTGATCGATGCAAACGGTTTAACGATGTCATGAAAGAAGATAACTGGGCAGGATCCAGGGCACGGGTCTCTGCAATGGACATAGATGAGAGTTATCGGATTCTTGATGTCGGTGCCGGACCTGGAACTCTGGTTATCCCTCTTGCATCCATTGTTGCACATGTCACAGCTGTTGAGCCTTCAGAGGGGATGCTTTCCTGTCTTCGTGAAAATATTGCTCTTGCAGCTATTACCAACGTGGATATTGTCCCGAAAAAATGGGAAGAGGTGGACGTCAAACAAGATTTAAATCCACCATATGATGTTGTTGTTGCGTCATACTCGCTGGGTTTTCCGGATCTCCGGGAAGGAATCCTGAAAATGGTGGCTGCCTCATCCCGATATGTCTATATTTTCTGGTTTGCAGATATGCTCTCTCCCTGGCAGAGAAATTATGGAGAAATCTGGGAGAAATTATATGGGATTCCCCGGCCTTCAGGGAATAAGCCTAACATCATCTACAATCTTCTTCACCAAATGGGAATTTATGCCAATATTGATATCAGCAAAGAGGAGAGTATTCACCGATATTCAAGTATTGAGGAAGCAGTCGCTGATCAAAAAGAGGGGCTACACCTCACAACTTCGGAACAGGAAGATATCCTTCGCGACTACCTGGGTAAAAAACTCATTCGGGAGAATGGAAAGGTCGTCCTTCGTGAGATGACGCACCGGGCAAAGATCTGGTGGAATGTAAATGACCAATGAAATCCACCCACTCTTCTTTTCTATAAAACCGCTGACATAGTGCTCATTTCATGACCTGAATCTGGTGAACAATCACGAGCGTTAACATCATGAATGTGGCAGGAAGGTGACCGGGCAGCCCAATTACCAGGACTGTCCTGATCTTTCCAATTGTTGTCCGTTTATCCGGGGCAAAAGAGATCCCTTCTCGGTACACTTTTCCTAGGGAACGGATGACCTGAGCGGTGATATCATTCTGATCCCGGTTACTTCCACCACGTACTATGATGGCATCACATTCGTCTGATGCGTCTTTCAAAAGACTAACTAGTTCCTTGGGATTATCACGAAGAATACCATATTTCATTCAAACTGCTCCCTGTCATCTGCAAAAGGCTGCGACGAGATGAGAATTTACCTCTCTGACCTCCCCTGGTTTTAGTATTGTTTCTGCCGGGACCAGTTCTTTTCCGCTGGAGATAATGCCTATGAGCGGTTTTTTCCTGACCTTAATATGGATCTTCCCCAGCGATGCCAGAATCGGAATGTCCTGTGTCCGAATCATCCATCCTTCAGGGTATATCTGCTCACTCTTCTTGAAATCGTCATCATTTCTTGAAATATGCTTCCATGGTTCGATTGGACTGGCAATAATGACTAATTCTCCGGTGCATATACAATCCTCCCGAGGGATGATGGATAATTATCGACATTCCTGATATTTGACAGAGATTCGCTGAATGGATCATTTGGATATACCCCTTTTCATGAATGAACAGATCTTTTGCGAATCTCTCTGTTGGTTCAATACTCAAATTAATTTACATCGAAGTAAAACTAAGCAGTATTAAAATGGAAATTCCTCACTATGATCAGCTCATCCGGGAGATTGCCAGGGCCGCAGATCCGGACCCGGTAATCGAAGACATCCGCATTTATACAAACTGGGTTCTGGTTAAAGCCGGGAAATGGTCATTATCCACAATCTTTCGTGGAATGCCTGGCCTGACCGATCCTGCAGGTATGGACTCGTGGATGGGAGACTGGCTACAAAAACCCGGAAAAGAGTCAGCGTTAGAACTTCTCTCCAGTACGGAGACGCTCCGGCGAGCAGTAGGAATGGCATGTTTAAAGTCGCTCCTTCCGGATCCTTGTCCGATAATACCTGGGAACGCCATTGATATGGTGCGGGATGCAGCAGCTCGCGTTCCCACCTGCTTTGTAGGATATTTCAAGGAGGGAGCAGAATGGCGCGAAATGGGATGGCCGGTAGATATTGTTGAACTCTTTCCCCGGCCAGGTGATATCCATTGGAATGATGCCGATGAAGTACTGAGCAGGGCACAGGTAGTACTGATGAGCGGTCTGACTGTTGTGAATGAGACCCTCGCAGCAGTGATTCGGCGGACACCACATGCGAAGATCAGGATCATGATGGGACCGACTGTCCCTCCAAGTCCGGCACTCTTTGCATGTGGACTGGATCTTATCGGGGTTACTCTTGTACAGAACATGGAACTCATGGCCCGTTATGCAGAACTTGGGGGAGGCAGTATTGCGTATTCCCCTCCTGGAGCACTTGAACGGGTGAACATGGTAAAGGACATTTCTGCCTTTAAAATGAAGTTACTCTCACTATGTGACAGTATCAACGAAACTGGTGAATAGGATGTGGCTAAACAACATAACAAGATGGTATAATGAGGGGATTTCCTGTGCCTTGATAACAATTATTGATTCTGCAGGGTCTACTCCCCGGAAAACCGGATCCAATATGGTCATCAACCAGAATGGTGAAACTGCAGGATCGGTGGGGGGCGGAGGAGTAGAATTACAATGTATTCACCTTGCCAGGGAGGCAATGAAGACCGGGGCCTGCATTACCCGGAAATTTGTCTCGAAAGGAGATGGGGAGGATTGGAATACATCCGACGAAGATGCTGAACTCGGAGTTTGTGGAGGCTCTCTCACCGTTTTTATAGAGCCTCTCATTCCGGAATCAGAACTGGTAATTTTTGGTGGTGGTCATGTCGGGCTTGCCCTTGGGAAATTATGTGAAGTTCTGAATGTTCCATACCGGGTATATGATGACCGGAGGGAGTTTGCAGATCCAGAGCGGTTTCCTGGAGCAAGATCTCTCATATGTCAACCTTTTACCGATATATTTTCACATATTCATCTTACGGGGACAAGTTATTGTGTAATCATGACCTATGGCCATGAACATGATGAAACCGTCCTTGAACAACTTCTCAAAATCAAAGAACTGCCGTATATTGGAATGATAGGAAGTGTGAAAAAGGCTGAAGTGTTGATTCGAAACATACAGGGCCGTGGTGGAATCATCGATGACCGTGTGTACTGCCCCATCGGTCTTCGCATCGGAAAAAACCTCCCCCAGGAGATTGCTTTATCGGTAATTTCCGAGGTATTCCTTGTTATGAGAGGAGGAGTCCCTGAACATATGCGTGTAGACTGGTCAGCAGACAAAAGTATACCTCACCGGTGAAATGTATCAGACCGATTGCCGGATCTCATTTATCACATCATGAATGAAATCATCGTAGTTTTCAGACCCGACTTCAATGATTCTCTGTCTCTGGACCGGCCATCGCTTTGTGACCGCATCAACAAAGGATCTCCTGACCGTCCAGATCATCGGTGTGCGGGGTGCTTGCATGATATGATCAATACTCTCTCCCCATACCTTCCCCGCAATTTCGAACCTTCCAACCTCATCAATGACAAGGAGATCCACCTGACCTGGGAGTGGTACCTGACTTAATATCTCCTTCCCAAAGGCAAGGCCTTCTGACCGAAAGTAATACCTGCCATATTGTATAGAGTTTACCGTTGGAATTGCCGAGCAGAGTTCTACAGTTCTCCCGGAATGTACATTCAGAACATCAAAACCTGATCTGATACCTTCGTTGAAATATCCCGGAGCCGCGATACCATGCATTCTGATTCCTTGACTTGTGAGTTCTGCAAGAATCTTCAGGAGAAGTGTTGTCTTTCCTTCCCCTTGTTCACCGGTGATGATAAATCGTGGTGGTTTCCAGTCAGACATTGAATTGACCATGATCTTATAGACTCCTTCTCACAATTTTCATTCCAGATAATCCATATCGATATAGGAATCAGGAGATTTTTAATCTGTGTTTTCAGGTAGGATGTAAAGTTGATGGATTTTACGAATTAACTGATCATGATCTGGAAAAACCAGTCATCGGTATTGTCCGGTTGCAGAAATATTGACCATCAGGTCCCAATTGATGAAAAAAAGCCATTTCTTAGAGAATCAATCCTATTCTCCAGTATTTTAATAAGTTAAATTGAACAACTTATAAAAGGAGTTATCAATTATTGAATCATATTAAACGTACGCCATGATGATATGGTTGGTAAAGGAGTGAAAAAAATGAAAATTAGTGCAAGAAATTGTATAAAAGGAACCATAAAATCGATTACCAAGGGTCCGATAATGGCAGAGATTGTTCTGGATATCGGAAATGGGGTTCAGATTACTTCAGTCATTACTGCACATGCAACTGAGAATCTTGGCCTCAAAGAAGGTAAAGAGGCATATGCTGTCGTCAAATCTAGTGAAGTAATGATTGCTGTGGATTAATCTAACTACCAAACTTTTCCTTAGCACAATACTTTTCTAAAATTCGATTGAAGTTATCTTATAATATCAGTCTCTTTTTTACATAATACCAGGTAATCGAGGATTTGTTTATCACCCTCCGACCCAAAGATTCATACAGATAGATTCATAATGACCCATTTCGGTAATACATGCTATCTCGTTCCTGAATTTATTAGTTTTAGAAATTTGAGGAGTGTGACTTATCAATTGTATATATGAGATAGTGTTCACACCGAATAGAGTTAATTACAATTGATTACTTATATCGTTCCTTTAAAATAGCATTAAGCTCAATTTATAATAATGGAAAGAATTTACAAGTTCTCCCGGATTCTTGCAATCCTCGGAGTTTTTTGTCTTCTCCTTCTCTCTACAGCTGTTTCTGCAGATGAGATCGGAGACGTAACGGTGTTTGTGGCTGCATCCCTGACCGGAGCATCAGAGGAGATCAAACCGGTATTTGAAGAAGCAAACCCGGGAACAACGGTTACCTTTAACCTTGATGGAACCCAGGCCCTCAAAACCCAGGTTGAGAATGGGGCTCTCCCTGACGTTTTCATCTCTGCAAGTGCAAAATACACCAAGGAGCTTACCCAAAGTGGCTACTTTGTCAATGATACAGTTACCGATCTTTGTACTAACTGGATAACCATCGTAACTCCGAAAGACAATCCTGCAGAGATTACCACTCTTGCAGACCTTGCAAAGCCTGGTATGCTGATTGCTATGGGCACCGAAGAAGTTCCTGTTGGAATCAATACCCGCAAGGTTATTGACAAGATTGCAAATGACTCGGCATATGGATCTGAATGGAAAGATGCAGTCTTTGCAAACACTGCCACGTATGAGACCACTGAGCCTGGTGTCGTTGAGAAGGTAAAACTTGGTGAAGTTGACGCAGGATTTATCTATGAATCCTCATACAAAGCCTCGGAAGAGGATTTGAACATGGTCACGATTCCGGAAAATTTCAATGAACTCCAGTACTACAGCATTGCAACCATGAACCTCGCCCCGAACAGAGCCGGAGCAGAAGCATTTGAGAACTTCATGCTCGGTGAGGAAGGACAAAAGATTTTAGCGTCCTATGGATTTTCTCCAGCTCCCTAATTTTTAATGATGTTTCACCTGCAGAGAATGAAAAATCGACCCGGTTTTTTCTATCTTGCTGCATTCATAGGACTTATCCTCCTTTTTCTCTATCTTGCCCTTCCCCTGCTCGCCCTCTTCCTCAAAACCACCCCTGAAGAGATCCTTCTTACGCTGACTGAACCCTTTGTCATCCAGTCACTCACACTCTCCCTCTTCACTACGGTTATTACCACCATCGTGCTTGTCATAATCGGAACACCCGTGGCATTTATCCAGAGCAGATATCCCTATCCGGGTAAAAAGATCGTTGATACGTTCATCGATCTTCCGCTGGTTCTGCCTCCTGCCGTTGCTGGTCTAGCCCTTCTCCTGCTTTGGGGTAGGATGGGTCTTCTCGGAAAATATCTGGCTGTGTTCAGTTTTACGATCCCGTTCACCACCCTTGCTGTGGTTATGTCCCAGTTCTTTGTTGCATCCCCTCTCTACATCCGGCAGGCGAGATCACTTTTTACTCAACTTGAAAAAGGATATGAAGATGTTGCACGAACCCTGGGAGCCGGACCGTTTCGGGTCTTTTGCACCATAACTCTTCCTCTCTGTAGTTTTGGCTTGATATCCGGGGCAATCATGGCATTTGCCCGTGCTCTAGGTGAATTTGGGGCAACCATCATGTTTGCGGGAAACCTTCCGGGAGTGACACAGACTATGCCTCTTGCGATATATACTGCCATGCAGAAGGATATGAACGCGGCCGTCACGATATCACTACTTCTGGTTGGTATTTCCCTTTTTGTAATGTTATTGGTCCGAATCCTCTCAGGAGAAGATAAAAATGCTTGAATGCCGAGTGAAACGACAACTTCGTGATTTTGAGCTTGATGTCTTTCTTACTGCATTGGAAGGGGAGATAACCGTCCTAAAAGGAGACAATGGATCAGGAAAGAGCACGATTCTGCGAATGATTGCAGGCCTGCTCAATCCTGATGAGGGCTATATCAGGATTGGTGATATGGTGGTATGTGATGTCTCCTCCCAGAAGGAAATTCCTATCCAGAAGAGGAAAATCGGGTATATTCTACAAAATCCAATGGTCTTTCCCCATATGACCGTAAAAAAAAACGTGGAGTATGGGCTTTACTCGCTTTCTCATGGCCGGGATGAGAAGGAGGTGGATGTGAAAAAATGGCTGAATATCCTGAATATCTCTCATATGGGGGATCTGCCTGCCCGAGACCTTTCTGGTGGTGAAAAACAGCGGGTGGCCCTGGCCCGTGCCTTTGTTACCCGTCCGGCCCTGCTCCTGATGGATGAACCATTCACCGGCCTTGACCGGGAAACCAGGGAGGTAGTTAAGGAATGTATCAGCCGGTATGTTCAGGAATGGAAAATTCCCTGTCTTCTTGTATCTCATCATGATACTGAGATTTCCGGAATTGCCAAAAAGATTCTTGAGATTGAACGAGGGCGGATAATAGATGAAAAATCTTAAGAAGGATATCAGGATTCAAATATTCTAAAATTTTACATGAACCAGAGATTTGGACAGGAAATGAAATACAGATCCTATGGTCCAGATCCAAAGAGGATCGCTCTCATACACGGAGGTCCAGGTGCACCGGGAGAAATGGGTCCGGTCGCCCGATATCTGGCAGATTATTTCCCGATTATCGAACCATTCCAGACCGGACTGACAATCCATGATCAGATCGAGGAACTCGCAAAGACCCTCCGTACATCTGCAGAAATCCCGGTCATCCTGGTTGGTTATTCATGGGGTGCCTGGCTTTCAGGAATGGTGGCAGGCAGGTATCCCGAACTTGTGTACCATCTCATTCTCATCTCTGCAGGTCCATTAGAAGAACAATATGCTGTAGTATGGAAGAACCGGATGGAGCGTCTCACTCCGGACGAACAGGAAACAATGCACGAACTCATGGTGCAGATACAGGACTCAGCATGTCCGGATAGGGATCGGTTATTGAAAACCTTCGGAAGTTTGATTCAAAAAGTTGATTCATTTTGTCCTATTCAGGAAAACAAAGATGAAATCGGTGCCTTCTCCTGTGATCCAGAAATATTCTCACAGGTATGGGCTGAAGCGGCAAAAATGCGACAGACTGGGGAGCTTCTTTCGTGCTTTCAGCAGATCTCCTGCCCGGTGACCGCGATTCATGGTGATTATGATCCCCATCCGGTTCAGGGGGTAATTGAACCATTAACCCGTATTCTTCCACGGTTTACAAGTATTGTTATCCCTGATTGTGGTCATTGCCCATGGGAAGAGACTGTGGCGAGAAATATTTTCTTTTCTGTTCTCCATGGTGAGATCTCCGGCATTTTCCCATCACTGGTCTCTATTGCCAGGTAACAGGGTTCGAGTCCGCTTTTTAAGAATACCGGGCTGCAGGATGAACAATCATCTTCCAGGTGGGGAACAATTCTCAATCTGAAAAAGGGATCTTCTGGAACATACACCATAATGGTCAGTGCCGGATACCTGAAAAAGCATGATTGAACGTTCTGATGGGCTTTCCAGTGTCGTCTGCTGTGTTCATCAAGCCCATCCTCAATCAGGGAGAAGACTTCTGGCGGACACCGGTCAGTCCCAAGATCAAGAGCGTCAATCAGACGGAAGAGAGCTGTGATGAGATGCATCCGGAGAGGGGATGTGATCCTTCTCGAAGTAAAATCCACCCTGCTGTCATGACATTCAATCAGGAATGCCAGATGATTACGTTCTCTTCCTGTGAGCAGTTCTGAGAGAAAAGGATCAGTCCTGATTATCAGAGATGAGAACTCTGCATGCCTGCTCCGGTCATGGATGGAGAGGGGATGAAGATAACCGATATCATGAAACCATGCAGCCAGGAATAGGAGAAATATCTCCTCATGGTTAAGAGAAATTGGCAATGTTCCAAGCACCTGGTGAATATACCTGATAAGTGTTTCAGAATGACAGAGCCCATGCGACTGAAATACCGGCAGACCCCGGGGAATAAAGGGTAGAAGAGATGATGCATATCTCTCTGCCTGGCATATACGATCATAATACTGCGGGTAAATGATAAGCGGCTCGTACTTTTGATCCTGACTCATCGTGTTCATTCGTTATTCCATGGAACTCATCATACGTTATGGATCAGGATCTTGTCCGCTGCTTTCCCAAAGAAGTGGTATCCGGAACCTCCCTGCATGACGGTAGAGAGGATTTCATCTGGTCTCGTTACGATATCTCCACCGATGGCAGTAACTCCCCTGGAGAAGAAGGCATCAGGAATCATACTCACGGTTGGCCCTCCGATGATAACCGGAATACCCTGAGGGATTCGTGCAAGGAGGTTTTCCAGTGTTCCGGTTACAAGGGTTGCTCCGGTCAATACCACACACCCTGCTCGTGACAACACTACATTCTGTTCCTCTGGCGGTACAAAAAATGGTAGTTCCTCTTCCCGGAGAGCGCCCTTATTCAGTTCAAATAACCGGTATTGGGCCCCCCTGAGCTTTAACCGGTGAATAACCGGCCATAGTGCCCCGACAACCACTACAGGAGTCGCCGGATCAATAGTATCAAGCAGGTCAAATGCATCCTTGTCATGTTCAATTGCATAGGTACCTTCAGGACAGATGTCAAAAAACCATGCAGACAGGGCATTCACAACGCTAATGATAACTGCTCTGACCAGGGGTGCCGGTGATGACATGTGGGTCAGCATATCCTCAACCGATACTCCCTGCATCTTTCCACAATATGGCATTGCACTTGCAGCGGTTGAACAACAGACTGCTTCAGGAATGAGGTCAACCGGGGTGAAACAGATCCCTCCATATCCGGAGCTGAGTTTAACACCGGTAAAAAATACTCCCACAACAACCGAATCAAGTCGTATCTCTGAAAAAGGAACAGGTATCCTCGTTTTCAGGATATCAATCGTATCGGAAAGGATGGCATCTTGTTTTTCTGTTGTCGGGTTCATGGATTTTTATTCCTTTCTGCCCGTTTTAAATTGAATATTCATTCAATAGCAATGTAATATGACCCGAATGCACAGTTTTTACATTGGATAATACCATTGGTGTTCATTTCCCTGTTATCAAGGATCTGTTCTCCGCATGTTGAACAAAACTCCTTATGGGTTGGTTGTCCTGGCAGATCTTCATCCGGAATAGTTACCGTGACTTTCTGGATAGTAAAGAGTTCTGATTCCGGAACGACAGCCAGGTTCTGTGCAATAGCCCGAAAATCTTGCTCCTTTTCTCCTTTTTTGGGGATTGCTGTGACTCGCACTGCCTTTCCTGATCTGCTATCCACAAAGGTTGCTGCAAATTTACCATAATCGCGGAATTTCAGCGTTCGGTGTCCAAGTGTCACACCAGTAATAGCCTGAATTGCATCAGTTGCACACCGGTCAATCTCCACATAGACGATAAGATCACGGTTCTTTTCCATAGGGTTCATACCCAGCTCACGCATACCGGCCATGGTCATCCGGGTGCCCATCAGGATCCCCGGACAGGCATCACCATGGAATGCTTTTGCTTTTTCGAGTAATGTCTCAAAGTCACTCATAAATCTCAAAAAAATTGAATTGTTCACCAGTTTCATTGGAAAAGGTGAATTTCCTACGAATGCCGGTTATTTTACTTTTCAGCTCTTTCTAACATCCTTCTTTCGTTAATCAACGGCAATCATTACTTCTGAAGATTTGACCAATGCCCATGCCATTTTCCCCTCTTTCAGTCCGAGTTTCTCTACTGCGTGGGTGGTAATTACCGAGGTTATAAGAACGCCATTCCCAATATCAAGAACAACTTCAGAATTAACCGGGCCTTTCGTAATGGATTTTATAGTCCCTTTGATTGAATTTCGTGCACTGATTCTCATGTTATCTCCAGGTTTAATCTATAGTAACTTATGAGTATTGGTGATTCATATACATAAAATTGTTTAATGGCACCTATAATTAATTTAAAGTACATAACCTGAAAAAGCATCTCATCAATCCGAAAAAGGAGAGAATAGTAGTTACAGTGATAAAATAGCCCATACGCAATTATTGAATGATATCCTGCACTATGGATGATCATCAGTGAGCGATCTGGTATAAAAAATCATGAGTAATGGAGAAAAATGAAGGAAAATGCGATGAATGAACAAAGTACTGAAGATATTTTTGTGAACAATTCTCATCAATAAAAAATAATTGACAAAATCCGGAAACAATCAAATCATTTATACAACAGCACAGGTAACCTTCCTGTACTGATGCATTCTCATCCTGAGGTACTCATGGTTCTGAATGAAACGATACATAACTGGATTAACTGCTGGAGTTCCTCCCTTGATGAAGGGTACTATACGTCGGATGAAGAGCAGGCAGCCAGTTGGAATAAACGTGCAGAAAGTTTTGGAAAAGATGTAGAGGAAGAAAGACAGAGGAAAAAGAATTCCGATTTCTTTAATCTCTTAGAGGAAGCGGGATTCAACCCTGTTGGTTCACGAATTCTCGATATTGGATGTGGTCCGGGAACTTTATCTATTCCCCTGGCACAAGCGGGAGCAGATGTCACGTCACTTGATATTTCATCAGGCATGCTTGACAGACTGAAAGAGGTTGCGGTCCGAGATAATCTTTCGATCACTCCGGTTGAATGTTCCTGGTGGACTGCAGATATTGATACATTGGGGTTTCGTAACTCGTTTGATCTGGTTATTGCATCATTTACTCCGGGAATCAAGGATGTAGAGACCTTTGACCGGATGGTGGCCTGTTCAAGGAGATTCTGTTATTACAGCAACTTTATCCGGAAGGATCCGGCAAAAATTCCCTGTGAAATCTATACCCGGATTCTGGATACTATCCCCCGGGATAACATTTTTGCGTCCGGGTTTCTGTATCCGTTCATGTATCTGTATACACTTGGATTTCATCCGATTGTGAAGATTACTCATAAATCGGAAGGTCGAGACCAGAACCCGGAAGAAGCGGCTCAAAAGGCTATTGACTTTTTATCACTTCGTCAGGTTCTCACCGAAGAAAACAAAGAAAAAATCAGGGAATACTATAGAAACTCTTCGATAAATGGAATGTACCACACACAGTCGGAAATATACAAGGCAATGATGATCTGGTCAGCTTTGGAGAATGGGATTGTATGATTAATTTCATGGAATGGAAGGTCTGAATATGACTCTCAAAGCACGAAAATTGGAAATTTCTCTGGATATTATACAAAATTATGAGGATAATGAATCATGAGCAGGCATTAAATAATTATATTAACTTTCAATTCAGATTAATATATGGTGGTTAGTACTTCCAGCACAATGAAGAATAAACCATAGAGAAATTCAAGCATACTCTGACCGGTATGATTTACAATCCGATCATGTTATTTTGACTACCGGGTAACCTCAATAATAATCAGGCTATGTTCTCTAACCACCACTTTCTTTTACAACTATGCAGACTGTAGGCAATAATTTTTCTGTGTTCAAATTATTGAGCTGTTTTTCATGAAAATTAATCTAAAAATGAGAACTGATATATAATGTAATAACCTACCTAGTATAGCCATTCGCGAGGTTAACTTATGGTTAAAGTAAATGAATTATATGAAATTGCGCTGTATCCATCTGAATGGAATGCGGTAGTAAAAGAATTTCAGATCAACCAGAATAAGGGAGAGGCAACGAAAATCGAGAGAGTGATCGGTGGAAATCGCGTTCTCTGTGACGTTATGGGATATTCCTGGGATGGGACAAAAAAACCTGATGTACCTTTGAAGCAAAAAATCAAGGTTCAAATTATGGAAATTGTAAAGGAGCAGGAAAACGTGGAAAACACTGCATCCTGATACATTTTCACCGTAATTTGTAGTTTTCATCCCGATTTAGAACTGCAAATCCATGGGTTTTGGGAGTACCTGATTACAGAGTTATTTTCCCAAAACTTCGCCAGCCAGGTATATTAAAAAAATTGTGAGCCCTTTCTTTTCTCAGTATTCACTCAAGTCCGGGTAATGTTTTGAGAAGAACCGCTTTTTCATACTCCAGGTTAAAATCAAAAATGTCCGGATGGAGATAATTCGCGATTGATTCCAGGGTCAGGATCCAGGATGGACCAGCGCTCAAATGTGTTCCAGGTACCATGAAAATATTATTTTCCTCTATTGCAGGAGCAGTAAGGTCTTCTCTCATGCATAAATCAACAAAATCCTGGTGAGTCAGATGACCGGGGCCTGAGACAACAAGGATATCAGGTTTCAATTTTTGAAATGCATCCCAGGTGAATCGTTCAGATGATTTTTCATCATATCCCAGGTCATAATTCAAAACATCTCCTCCTGCAAGTGCTATGAGTGTATTTTCCATCTTATCCGGATATGAGGGGAGGAGCGGATGGGAAAGGACTGAAAGGACACGCGGTTTATTCGGTACATTGGAATATCTCTCGATTATCTGGACTCTTCCTGAAAGAAATCTGATGACCGGCTCAAATGAGAGACTCCCCGACCATTGTTGTAATACCTGTAAAAATTCGATATATCCCTTTGGAGTCTGAAGTCTTGTCTGTAATTGTTCCAGGTAATCGTTAGATAAGAGTTTTGTTAACACCATTCCCATAGTGGCTTCGTCAGAGATACTCACTGCTTTCAGGATACTGTACACCATATCAAGCGCAACAGGAGTTCTATATCCTCCTCTGAACCGTGGTTCCTGATAGAACTGTGAAAACCACTCCCCTCTGATCGGGATAGAAGAAGTACAGGAAGGACATACCTGCGCATACCTGCCTGAAAATCGTGCCCCCATCGGTCCGTTAAATGAACGCTCAACAAGCAACTCATTACAATTCGGACAATACGTATTCAGGTAACGGGTTGACGGTGTGTTGAAAAGGTAGACAAATGGCAGATATTTCCTGCAGGCTGAGATCAGGTCCTCAGCTGCAATGGCGGAGGGTTCAAGCGCAGTATCCGCTCCATGAAAGGGAATAAACCGCATGACAAGAAGGGGAATATCTGCAGATATCTCCAGTATCCGCTGCGCAATAGTAACAATCTCTTCCATGTCTGATGTTTTGCATACAGCAGCAACCTCAAGATGTATGTTTCTGGAATGGATTGTTTTCAGGGTTTGAAAGACCTGTTCTGCATTACAGGGAGCCCCGTTGATCTGGTATGCCTGATCTGAGAGTCCTTTCAGTCCGATGGTGATAAAATCCATGTGGTCTAAAAGAACATCCAGCGCTTTTTCCGACATACATCCATTCGAGGCACACCCCATGGATAATCCAGCCGCATGCAATTCCCGGGCTACACGGGCAACCGTTTCGAGGGAGACTGTCGGCTCATTCAGGCAAAAAACCGCTCCGATACAGGCGTTATCTCTCGCCATCCGGAGAACATCTGTCGGCTCTGCATGAATCAGAGCATCGGTTAATAAATCCTGGTTCTTTGCCAGGACATATGATACACACCCTTCACAGGAGAGATTACACCCGATAGTAGAAAGAAGCAGATAACGTCCACCAGGAGTATAGTGAAGAAAAGGAATGGTTTCAATAGCACCTGGCCAGAGAGCCAGGTAAAGGTCGGGGAAACGCTCTGATATCTCCCCATTCTTGCAGGTATACATCCTGCATCTTCCATATCCTCCTTCCTGAATACTACACCGGTGACCACACATTTCGCATTCCATTCTGGTCACCAGGAAAAAAATTATGGTGAAGGTTTATTCAGAATGATCTGAGTGTCGTCTGAAAAAATGTTCTCCACATCTTCATCAGAAAGGTCAATCCGATAGAACTTTTTATAAAAGCTCTTTATTTCATCTTTGATATCAAATGAAACCGATTCCGGATAGATGACACTCTGAAGCCAGAGGGTCCCGAGAATTGACTCCGGAACCGGAAGTTCCCAGCTCATGAGGTATTTCGGCATTCTGAAGACCTGCTTCTCTTTGACTGCTGGAAGTGACTCCCAGGCCGGGTCAGCCAGAATATCAGCAACACTTGCCGGGCAATAGGGAAGAAGGACAACAGCACTTGGGTCCCATTCGTATACCCGTTCCATGGTGACCGTATTATCCCCACCAGAAAGGCCCTTTGCTGCATTTGATGCTCCAATAATCCGGGCTATTTCAGCTTCATAATAATCATCACCAAGTGTCTGGAGCGGTGACCGCTGACCAAAGTAAATACTCTTTCTTTGGTCTTCAGGAATGCTTGTTCCGGTCTCCTCAACAGTATTCATCTTCTGGTTGTAATAATCGATAAACTCCTGGGCTTCTTTCTCTTTTCCAAAAATTTTACCGATTATTTCATAACTTTTTACCAGATCCTCAGCCTTTTCTAGATCAATTTGTACAAGAGGGATGGAAACCCTCTCGATATCATTGTTGATTGAGGTATAATCCACTGAAGAAATAACGAGTTCTGGGTTTAGTCTCATCAACTCTTCAAGATTAACGTTTGTTTTACATCCGGCAGACGGAAGTGAACCAAGATTGGGCTGAGTTTTATTCACCAGATCCCTGTTCGCTGGTCCGATACAGGTTCCGACCAGTCTGTCATCTGCTCCGATAACATAGATAAACTGGCTGGAAAAGGGATCGACGGTAACCACTCTGGTCACATCCGCCGGAATTTCTACCTGTTTGCCTGTAATATCGGCAATTGAGATTGTACCCTCAGCACCTGTCCATCCAGGAATTAGTAAAAGACCTGTAACAAGAATACAGAATATACGAGTCAACGATACATGCATAATTTTCTCCAAAGATGATCTCTTGATCGTAATGCATTATGTTAACTCTGTAATAATAATTTACCTAATTGTGCGGCAGAAGTTGATCTTTTTTAATTACCTAAGTTGATCATTCTATAAAAATGAGCGAGCGTTTCCCTATTTCAGATTTTTCAGTTCTTCTCCGATGAAATTTGGATCTGAAAACCATTTTTATATCATCGTATAGGGTTTGAACAAATGAGTGCGCATGTTGTTGGTCTGAAATAAGGGTGACAAGAGCAGATAGATACTCTTTCATGTATCCTTCGGTGTATGCAGGGTAGGTGACCCGGATAACACAACTCTGTAAAATACCAGTGATCTGAATATTTTCAGGTTTTTGAATCTGATAGCATGGAGAGAGGTATTGGTATCCGGTTATGGTATAGGCCCCCTGGGAGAGAATATCCAGCCCTTCGAGTGTAATTTGACCTGATAGCAGATAATCCGTACTCAGGTAATCATCACTCAAAACATCTCTTCGAAGAACCTTGATAATATTCACAGTGATCATAGAAGGTTGGTTTGTGTAGCAAAGAATATACCGCTGCAGTGTTTTCGAGAAAAATGGGAAAAATTATCCAAAAATTTTTGCAGACGCCTTGATAAACGACCGGGTTGGCTGAACCGATTGATAGGGAACATGATAGAATCGTTGGTAAAACTGGTCAGCAACCTCATCCATGTTCCAGGTACAATTTTCGGGATGGAATGACTGCGCCAGAAGCATAAGACCAAGAATCCATCGCGGACTTCCAAAGTCCCACGATGGCGGTACTTCAATGACCTTATTCTCTATTATTGCAGGAACCATGAGATTATTGTTTTTGCAATATGCAATACACTCCTCTTTCGGAAGAGAAAAAAGACCTGATATGCATATCCAGTCAGGATTGAGCGACAAAAATTCTTCATGAGAAAGGTTTACTCCAGGTTTTCCTGACCGTTTTATCATCCGGTTCACGGGATCGCCACCAGCCAGATCTACGAGCAGATTCTCAAATCTGCCCCCGTTCAGTGAGAATATCGGGTATCCCATGGTGTAGAGGACACGGGGATGAGTCATCCCTTTAACGGTATCAGTAACCTGGGTTTTCATCTCTTCCAGGACCGACACCAACTCTATCCCTTCATCCTTTTTGTCAACAATTTCTGCTACTTCTCGGATAATATCATAATATGATGTTATCTTTTGAATTCGTTGGTGTATTGAACTGATCTTCCCATGGGCAAGGTATAATTTCCAGAGCCGGGGAGCACAAAGGGGATCATCAACTCCTAGGCAGGTAACAATTCCCTGGATAAATTCAAGAGCACGGGTCGGTCGGTATCCGCCATCCATACCTTCTTCTTCATACCGGGAAGGTGATGCTGATCCAGAGAGAGGAACCTGGTATCCGCATGAACATAACCCGGTATCCAGAAATGTTACCGGTCTGCATCCCATAGGTCCGTACATTTCACGGGTTGATAATACATCTCCACAATCCGGACAGACGGTATTGATATACGCAGTTCCTGGTGAATTGAAGAGATATACGTGGGAAGCAAATTCACGCAGCTGATCACACAGGAGTTCAGATTCCGGAATCGAAGGCTCATACTCCTGGCCAAGATCTCCAAATGCCATACACCGCATGACCTGAATTGGTATTTTGTCTGAAATAGAGACAATCTCTTTAGCCTGGGTAATAAGCTCGTTCTCCTGCCCCTTTGCATGCATCAGAGCAATTTCAACATGGACTCCTGCCTGTACGAGCTTTTTGATGTTCTGGATGACCACTTTGTCATCAATAATTCCACAAGCCCTGATATTCTTCTCATCTTTACCTTTGAGCCCGATATTTATCATATCGAGAACCGGAATAAGAAGGTTTAAGGTATACTCTGAAAAATAGGCATTCGATGAACACCCGACAAACATCCCTTTTTCTTTTGCCAGATGGGCAACTTTCAGGAAAGAGGGAAGGGATACGGTCGGCTCATTCAGACAAAATAAAATTCCCCTGCAGTCTTTCTTCTTCGCTTCATCGATAATGGCTTTTGCTGACTGGTACCGAAGGCCGGTTCCCATGTCATCCGGTTTTCTCACCAGTACTTCAGATACACATCCCGGACATTTCAAATTACATCCGATAGTACTGATTTGAAGCGCTTTCGCCTGTGGGAAAGCATGGACAAAGGGGATCGTCTCCACCGATACCGGAGTTACCATCAGCCAGTGATCCGGAAACCGCTCAATTATGTAATCATTGACTGCGGTATACATACCACAGATACCAGTGCCCCTATCTGCAATGTCACAGTGATGAGGGCAGTATGGACAGACGGTCATTCCCGCACCATCATGAGCCAGATACCAGAATCATCATTAATAAGAGAGTAATTGGTCACGCCGATCTTCTCTACAGTTGATGTGATGATATCAGGTGACCGGGACGTCATTCGCTCCTTCATTCCGGTTTCAAAATCAGAATCTTTCTCTTTCATCGCTGCAACGATCTGTTCTTTTAATGCAGCGGTTCCAAACCCGCCTCCGATATAGGTTTTCCCACCAGGCCTTAGAACCCGGTAAATCTCTGTAAGGCTTTTTGATAAATCCTCCCAGAAAAACCATGATCCTCTGCTGATGATGAGATCAAAGGTATTATCACCATAAGGAATTTCACTCACATCCCCCAGTGCCGGAATGACTCTCTTGGTTAGTCCTTTTTCTGAAACCCTGGTTTGACAGATCTCTATCATGTCAGGTGAACAATCAAGAGCGTGAACCGTACAATCAGATGCAAGAGCCAGGGCGGTTGCAAGATGTCCTGGTCCGGTTCCGACATCAAGGGCTGTCCCGGAATGAATACCGGTGTTCGTGACAATCTGCTCTGCAATAACAGGATAAATGGGAGAAAAAATGGTGTCAGCAATCGTTAAAAAATGTTTGCTGTCTTTCTTTCCCATTTTTTGGTCATCTTTTTGTTCCATATGTCATCATTCATAAACCGGAACATCACTGAGCAGACCATCCAGTTGTGATGCGGATACCTCTACTCCATAGAATGATGAATAAAATTCAGTAATCTTCTCTTTCAGCTGCTCGGTTGTAAATTTTTCCGGATACAGGGTGTGGAGCATCCAGTACAGGCCAGGGATCTGGTTCGTTCCCGGTGGACGGTCAAACCAGGAGAATGGTGTAAGGGGGACTGCGTATACTCTGCCTGACTGAACTGCCGGGACATCCTTCCAGAGCGGATCGGTGAGAACAGATGATGCGAATTTAGAATCGCTGGCGATGATGACCTCCGGATTCCAGCTGAGTACCTGTTCAAGAGAGACAGGAGTCATACCATAACCGGGTGTGATGGTCGTCTCGGCAACATTTTTGCCGCCGCAGTAGTCTATGAGCATTGCATGCTGGGATCCACTTGGATCGGTTGCAAGACCATCCGGTCCTTCTGCATAATAGACCTTTATCTTCTCTCCTTCAGGAATCGTTGAGACTGCATCTTTGACGGTTTTGAGAGCGGTCTGATAATATGCAACCAGGGCATCTGATTTTTCTTTTTTGTTCAGGATATCACCGATAAAGGAGATCGATTTTGCATATCCTGAGATGTTTGCAGTATCCTGGATTGTAATGAGTGGGATAGAGCCGAATTGCGACTGTCTCTCCTCAACGGCATGTACATCAGTTGGTTCTCCGGTGATGGTTCTGCCTTCAAGGATGATGTCCGGATTGAGTTTGATAAATGTCTCAAAATTACCGTCAGTTTTACCGAACCATCCTCCAACGACGGGGATGCTCTGGTATTCTTCAGGAATATACATTTTCTGGAGCGGTGTGAGTTCAGAGTTCCATCCAAGCATGAGATCCGGTGCAATCAGGTACAGGGTCATTGTTGTGGGTGGGGCAGTGCTTACAACTCCGGTGATCTCTGTAGGGATAGTAAGTTCTCTGCCAAGAGCATCAGAAATCACCCGTTCAGATGCCTGAGTGTCTGCTGATACCAGTGAAATGCCTAGCAAAATTATGCATACCACAAAAAAGAATACGTATAGTCCTTTGTTTGTCATTGGTTTCTCCCAGAATTAATTCAAATCTTCATTAACTTCCCATATAAGTATATTTAATGAATTTAAAAAATAGATCTTTTGTGATTTGCTAAGCTGAATGTGTTAACTTACTAATCTCTTGATACCTGAATAGACTTGGAAATAATAAAAGCAGATTCAGGTTATACACCTGATTAAAGAGGCTGTTGCACAAATCATTTTTAGTGATACAATAAGGAAAATTAACATTGTGAATCCAAAAGTTCACAGGGCGAATTGACCTTATAGTGCTAATGAAAATTATTCATGCAACAGCCTCTTAAAAACAGATTATATGAGTGACTGGGTAAAACCAGGTGCAGGACTTATGCCTTTTTGAAGAGATATATCCGGCACCTCTGCTTTTACACGCTCTGATTCCATCAACTCTTCCAACCTTTCAGATATTCTGTTCAGAACCTCTTCATCAGAGAGCATCCCATCCGGCATATCAATAACTTTTCTGTACTGAATCGGAACATTATCCATCCGGTATACAATTCCAGAAACCTCAATCCCCGAAATCCCTACAGGAATATGCAGATCGGCAATTTCTGCTGCCATACTCATATTTGGATCTATCGTGATCCAAGTATGCTTCTTCAGATGCCTGACTGCATCAATAGGAAAATGAGCCGCTGCATCGGTACCTATGTTGATAAAAAGATCAATCTCATCGCGAATTGCAAGATCAATGGTACTGGTTTCTCCGGGGTTCATATGAGCATGTTCTCCTTTGGTGAGATCAAGGCAATAAGGAAATCCATATGACCATGACCAGACCATATTTGGCCCGGCAATATTAAAGTGGCCCCGCATAGCCATAATTGACCATTTTGATACTGCGTTTAAATCACGCATCAATGAGATAGCAATATCAACATTGTGATTCCGGCCATCGGTATGGGTAAGACCCATACCAAAAAAACAGACACCAAATTTCGCTTCCCTCAATACCTTTGATATTTCCAGAATAGACTGTTTTGGGATGCCAGCAACCATCTCAGGAATATCAGATTCAAACCCATAGAGCACCATCCGGAATGCATTAATTAACTCATAATCCATGCCAGGTTCTATCTGGAGATGATAATCAGCAGTGCCTGCGGAGTCCGTTTTTCTCGGATCAACAACAATAACCGTTCGCCGAAGATGTCCATTCCCTGTAAAAAACCCAATCGGATAGATAGCGTATCGTGACATATGACGGGGATGAGCGTGAACTGGATTTGCCCCCCAGTACAGGATGACATCTGCACGGTTTTTCACTTCGCCTAAGGTACAAGTTGGGTGACCATTATCAAAAAATGCCATGAGGGACGGGCCATGACAAATAGATGCACAATTATCAAGCACACCACCTCCTAGTTCCATGAGACGAGCAGCAGCACCCTGAGCTTCACAAGTAGTTGAACCAAATCCATACATCAGGGGTTTTTTGGCATTCAGGATTGCTGTGGCTACAAAATCTATTGCTTTTTCATAGGAAATTTCATTAAAACTTCCATCTGGTTGACGAATTCGTGGATGGGTTATTCGGTGGTGATTCGTTGCATGAAGAAAAATTTCTGTTCCAATTGCACAAGCATTTTCAACATCCAGAATTTTTTTCCCATCATCCGAAAGCGTAATCCGGACATCATCACAGGAACACCCACAGTAAGGACATCCGATTCCCTCACGGACCAGAACCATAATTTTTACCTCGTAACCCCAAGAGATGAATAAAGTAATTCGTAAACATTTAAAACATTTCTATCTCTAGCCGGTTCAATAGTGACCGGAAAACCACTGTATTGTGGAACACCGGTTGATTGGGTTCTACATGGAACAATCTGATTAGCCCAGACCCCTTGTCTGATATGACACATCCCAGGTTTGAGTATCTGCAAACCAACGATTGCAGTAACCACCACTTGGCCACACTCACTCTTTACCAGAACAGGAGTGTTTTCTTCGATACCCAGCATAAGCATATCCAGTTCATTCATCTCAATAACACTACAGGCATCAAAATACTCTTTGGATTGCTTACCTTTTTCCATAGCAATCCCCTCTTCAATTGATCTCTGGGTTATCATGATGAAGTGATTATCAGGTATCATATATCAGAGCCCAACCATTTTTTTTACAGCGGAAAGGAATTATCTATCCCTGAATCAGTTCCATTGCAAGATCATATGGATTTTTGGGGCGTTCGCTCCCGTTTTTATTAGTGAAAAACGTATGAGGATGAATTTCTTTCATCTGCTCAAGGGTAAGCTTCCCAACAATCCCCCTGGCAACATCCTCAGCATCCTTGGATTTTCCAGGGAATTTCAGGATATATCCCATCCTGATATGCATAATCATTGCATTACGAAGTTCTTCGTCGCTCAGTCGGTCAAATGGAGTGAATTTCTCAATTTCATGTCTGCTCATACCAGATATCTCCATATATTACTTTTTTTCTGCCATGTGAATTGTTGATTCCCCATACCGGGACCTTATGACTCCAGCCTGAAGAATGGGAAGATTGTGTTTCAAACACAAAGATTCAAAAAGTTCCTTATCCGGCAGTTCATGGTAATGGTTGTGGATGGCAAGTTCCAGTTCATATAATCCCTGCATACCAGTACCAATAGGCGGCCGTGAGAACCAGTGATTAGAGATTAAAAGTCCATTCGGCGTCAGAATAGATGACACCTTTGAGAGAACATCATCAAGTCTGTCAATCATACTATAGAGAGCATGAGCGATGAGAATTATATCACATCCCTGATCGGTGTATACAGATAAATCGCCAGGTAGAACACGGATACGGTCCTCCATACCAAAACGAACAACATACTCTTTGGCAACCGAGGGGTCAGCAGATCCGGTCAGAACAGTTGCTGTCATCTGCGGATTATTCTGGCAGGCCGCAATGGCATACAGACCATGTCCTCCATTCATTTCCAGAAATTTTTTTGCATCCGAAAACCTATCCCATGTCTTCAGTACATTTGTCACACTCTGAATCGTTCCGCGGAGAGCATGATTTGCTTCTGATCGAACTGCCTGGAGAGAAGACGTATCAAATGTCGTTTTCTGTTCAGGCTTTGTCAGATACACAGCAAGATCCTTCCATGGTGAATCGTCTGCCGGGAGATTCATGATATAGTCCCCCTGGTAAAAAGGACTGTTTCTGACGAAATTCATCCGGGCAGCAGGAGATATCGAGAACTCATCCCCTGCTTTTCTGACCATATCAAGGTAATAGAGCATACCAAGAAGACTGGTTACATATTCCGCCCGGATTCCGGTTCCTGTAGCCAATTTTTCAGGAGTTGCCGGTCCGTTTTCTGCAAGCCATGAAAACAGGTCAAGTTTTAAAGCAGCATTCACGACCATAAATTCTTTGAACACCTGCACCAGGTCATCTACAATCTCAATAACCGGCAGGTCAGGAATTTTCAGGATCTCGTGTATCTCATCACTCATGGTGTATCACATTATTGAACTTTCAAGAAATAAAAAATATTTTATTTAACACTCTGATTCTGCAGAAATAAATAATTATAGGAATATATAAGGTAGATACATAAAAAAGTTTATTTTTTAAGGAAAATATTCCCGTAAATAATTTCACCTTTCTTCTTTTCCTTTCGCTCACCAAGGTCTCCGATGAATTGATCAAAGGTATAGGTTGCGCCATCGACTTCTTTTTCAACGGTTGCAACTTTCTTAAAACCAGGAAGTGGGTAAAGCAGATTACCAAGGATGTATGCATCTCCCTTAACCATCTGGCCACCGACACGACCCTCGACATCACCCTTGATGATGACGGTGCCTCCTTCTGCATGGGTGAGGACATGGATGAATGCATCACCTTCGATGATGATGGTCCCGCCGGTCATGGCAGTGCCAATATCATTTCCAGCTTTTCCTTTTACCCTGATAAGCCCACCACTCATACCACGCCAGTCTCCACGATAAGCACTGCCAACATGGTTCTGTGCATCGCCTTCAATCAGGATCTCTCCACCTTCCATGGCGATACCAAGAAAACTGTCTGCATTACCTTTCACAGTGATCTTACCGCCTTTCATCCAGCCACCGATATACATATCAGCATCGCTGTTAATGATGATCTCACCTGCAGTCATCTGCTGTCCAAATCGCTTCATCCGGCGCACATTTCCGTTTACCACGATCTTCGTATCAGCAGCGGTTTCACCGGCCTTTCCTTCAAATTTAAAAAAATCTCCAAGTTTCCACTGAATCTTTCCTTCATGTGCCGGAAGATCTGCAATCTCTGCAAGGCTTTTTCCTGCAAATAAGTCCGGAGTGACACTATAGCATTCAAGGAATAATTCAGGCTCCTGTACAAGAGTCATTGTTATGGTTTCCATTCTTCATTCCTCCTTTATGCTACATCCAGTTCAATTGCCCGTGGATTGTGCACATGTTCATCAAATACTGCATAGTTTTCTAGATTCACAGTGTAGTTCTTGGTAAATTTCTCTTTGATGTCATGCATAACCTGTGCATTTTCAGGCATATTGACTTTCGTCCAGAGGGTGTATTTATGCGGCTCTGCAATTATTTCTCCATCTTTAACAACAACTACACCTTCCTTGATGGTATACGCAGTGTTCTGGAAGGCCGCTTCGATGAGTTCAGGATCTGACGGAAGATCATTCGCATCAAGGTTGTATATTGCCACGTTTCCGTCTGCACCCTTTACAAGGCTACCATATATGGCTGCAAGTCCGAGGGCTTTTGCAGGGCCGGCACGGGTCATCATGGCAATTTCATAAAGGCCGAGTTCACGGTCCATTGAGGCAATGTTACTTGCAGCAATGACTTTGTCTTTCCACTTCATAGTGTCAAGGGTTGCTTTACGTGCTTTCTCGGACATCAGCCACTTGATGACACAGGGGTACCGAGTGAATGGTCCAGCATTCGGATGATCGGTAGTGATATGAACCCGCATCAGGTCCTTTGCATAGAGTGCAAGTTCAAGCCCGATTGCCCATTGAATACCACATACTTTGATATTTTTGTCATAGATATAGGGCACAACACCAGAGCCGGTCTCAAGTTCGACATCAACGTTTGCCCATTTGATGTGATTAAGTTGGTTGAGGTGATACTCGAATGGACCGTCAGCAGTCATTGTGGTCGTCTCATCTAGAGTGACCTGTCCGATATCACATGTGATGTTCTTGTTGGCATTCACATAATCCATGATTTCCTTTGCACCTGACTCAAAGTCAGCCCAGGAAGTTCCTTTATAACTGTGGAACTGGATATGAGTGTTATGAAGAACCTGTTCTCTGCCGAATTTATTCTTTGCTTTGTATGATTCGGCAAGACGAAGCGTGTCCAGGGTGTCCTTGTAGTTACCGGGATTTCCAAGGTTATTCCCATGGATGTGGACTGAGTGAGGAAGTCCAAGGTACTCGTTCGTCTCTATTAGCCCTTTCACTATCTCTGCAGGGGTGATGTCAAAGTACGGGACCGGATCATTGATGGTTGTACAGTTCTCTCCCCATGCCCAGGCTTCGGTTCCACCTGGATTGACGACCTTGATACCAATACCTTTGGTGGCATTGAGCAGCCATGCAACGTATGCTGCATTGTTCTCAAGTTCTTTGTTTTTGATATATTCAAAGCAGAACCAGTTGTTACCGAAAACCGGCATGGCAGCCTGGTCTAGGATGGGGGTGTCACGGAACTCTTCATGCACGTGTGGTGCCAGAAGTGGTGGCATTGCTGCTTCGTTTGTGAAGGTGTATCCCATTCGGGCATATGCGTAACCGGTCTTGTATGTGGACGGAATCGAAAAACCCATCTCCATACGCTTACCCTGTTTTATAATCCCGCCACGGTATGACCCACGGAAAAACTTGTCTTCCGGACGCATCATCCGGCCCGTGTTTACTTTCGGACCTGATACGTGTGTATGGATATCCACTCCACCAGACATGACGGTCTTTCCTGATGCATCGATGACCTGTGCCTTTGAGGATACCTTGTCAACGATCTTCCCGTCTTTGATGGCGATATCTGCTTTATCTCCTTTTATTCCTGAAATTGGGTCAAATATATACCCGTTCTTAATAAGAAGTTCTGACATCAGGCTTCACCCTTCGCTTTCAGTTCTTCCATACGGTCAGCGATCTTATTCAGGAGAGTCTCGTCATCCATGACACCTTCCGGTGGTTCGATGACTTTTCTGAACTGAATTGGCACATTATCCATTCGATAGACGATACCACCGACATCAACACCACAGATACAGACTGGGATGTGCAGATCAGATATCTCGGATGCCATATTGATGCTTGGGTCAATAGTAACCCAGGGGTGTTTTTTAAGCTGTTTTACTGCAGGAATGGGGAAGTGTGCAGCGGCGTCGGTTCCGATATTAATGAACATATCGACTTCATCACGCATGGCCATATCAACCGAACTGGTCTCACCAGGGTTCATGTGGGCATGGTTCTGTTTGGTAAGGTCAAGACAGTAAGGGAACCCGAATGTCCAGGACCAGACCACCCCAGGGCCTGCAATGTTATAATGACCTCTCATTGCCATGATGGTCCATTTTGAGATCTTGTTCAGGTCACGAGTCAGGGAGATAGCGATGTCGATATTATGGTTTCTTCCATCAGTATGAGTCAGACCCATCCCGAAGAATGTAGTTCCAAACCGGGCATTCTTCATGATCTCTGCAACTTCAAGGATCGTCTCTTTTTTAATTCCAGCGACTTCATCAGGAAGGTCTTTTCCATGGCCGTGAATGACCATTCGGAAGGCATTGAAAAGTTCATAATCATGACCCTGTTTAACCTGGAGATGATAATCTGCTACATTTGCTGTGTCAGTAAACCGGGGATCGATGACAATGACAGTCCTCTTTTTCTGGCCCTTTCCGGTGAAAAAACCACGCGGAAAGATAGAGTACCGGGACATATGACGTGGGTGCGCATGTGCTGGGTTAGACCCCCAGTAGACGATCACGTCTGCACGGTTCTTGACTTCTCCTAGTGTACAGCTGGGATATCCGTTGTCGAATATTGCAAGGAACGATGGTCCGTGACAGATAGTTGCACAGTTATCAAGCATACCCCCTGCAATTTCCATTACACGTGCTGCTGCTGCCTGACCTTCACAATTGGTAGACCCAAACCCGTACATGAGGGGTTTTTTGGCCTTAAGCAGATGTCGTGCAGTCCAGTCGATTGCTTCCTCGTAGGAAATATCTTTCATGGAGCCATCCGGTTGTCTCATACGGGGAAGTCGGATCCGATCCTTAGAACAACCGTGCTTGAAGATTTCCGTTCCGATTGCACAGACGTTTTCTACTTCCAGAATGTCCTTTCCATCGTCTGAAACAGTAATGCGGACATCATCACAGGAGCATCCGCAATAGGGACATCCGACATTTTCTATTACTTTTGGCATTATTGGTCACCCTTCCACATACCGACAGCACCCTGAACCAGTTCAAGGGCAGTTTTCAACCGTTCATTTGGAACAGGTTCGACCGTTACCGGAAATCCACTGTACTGGGGTGCACCGGTTGACTGGGTTCGTGGGGGAACAACCTGGTTCGCCCAGACTCCTTGTCTGATATGACAAAGGCCAGGATAACAGGTTTGGCGACCAACGACTGCTTTCACCACCACTTCACCGGATTCGCTTTTTACACGGACGTTGGTATTTTTCATAATACCAAGTTCTTTCATGTCCTGTTCGTTCATCTCGATGATGCTGCAGGCGTCAAAGTACTGCCGTGAAGTTTTCCCGATCTCCATGGCAATACCTTCTTCAACAGCCCGCTGGGTTATCATGTTTAACGTTTTTTTTGCTTTCATAGGATCTCCCGAAAATCCTATATTTTTCAAAACACCCGAACTGTTTTGAATTTTTGCAGATAAGATCAGGCAGATGTACCCTTTCCCCGATAGGCAGGGCATGAATCCTGATCGTATCATGTATTCTTTGGATATCTCTATAAGAACATATTCGAAATGTGAAGTTAGGCATCAATTCTTCGAGTGACATGAGGTGAATAAATCGACGAAAAACAAAATGTCCTTGAAAGGAAGGAAAGTGGATCTGGTTGTGTCAGGAAACCCTGGCAATGTGAACCTGATGATAAGATTAAATTGAAAAATAATTCAACAATTAAGCCCTAACCTGAATTTTGAATATGACAATTTACTTTATAAAAAATTAAGCATAACAAATCTACATGATGTTCAAAACATTATTAGTCGATACAAACCAAAGAATGAGTTAGGCACTACGCAATATCGATTCAGACATGAAACCATTTATCAGGAAAAAGAAGATCAAAGGTCATGAATATCTGTATGAAATTACCCCCTATTTTGACGAAATTTCAGGGAAATGGAAACAGAAAACAAAATATCTGGGACGAAATATTGATGGTGCACCAGTCAGAAAGACACGTATCCCGAAGACCGGGGGGGTGTATGATTTTGGACAATATATACCGGCTCATTGGGCAATCCGTGAGTATAAACTATTTGAAGCACTTTTAAGCTGTTTTTCTCCTGAGGAAGTTTCACTCCTCCTGGTTTTGGCAATAAACCGGCTTATTCTTCCCTGTTCTATAAGGCAGGTAAATTCATGGCTCTCTGGTACTTGGATTTCACATTTGATTCCAGGAGTGATTGCTGATCCTATTTCAATCTTCCAACTTCTCCATACTATCTCGAATCGGCCGGTAATTGGACTTTTTTCTCGCATGTTCTCGATGATTAACAATTTTTCTGACAAACGTATCATTATGTCCGGGAGAGTAACAGATTATTCCCTTTTTAAGGGGTCACGGGGAGAAGGGTATTCCTATAAAGATCTGCTTGAAGGGGACTTGGGAATTCGGATGATATATGATCCGGAACTCAGGGTCCTTACCGGATGTGAAATGACCGATATAAGAAGGAATTTTATTGAGGAATCATTAAGTATTATAAGTTCAGGCAGAATACCAGGAGGAATTCTTTTACCAAACTGGGATTACTTTTCACCTGTCCTCATCCAAAATTTAGCCTCAATTGGGTACCCCTTTATTATTAGACCCGACATCACCTATGATCCCGCACGGACCACGATAATGGATTGGGATGAACACACTAGTCCGGGTATTGAGTGTTCATATATGGGCCAACCTTGTTTTTTAAAAGAGTGTACGGTTTTAGTTGGATATGTTCCGGTCCGTGGATATATTCTTCACAATTTAAAAAAAGAGCAAAAGATCCGCTATGTATTTGAAAAAAATCTGCAAAATATCCAGGATATGATTATTCAGGGTGAGAATGATCCAGCTTCACTGACAGAACTAATTTTTGAGGTCGCGGGAATGGAACATGAATTTTTCATCCCGGTATTCAATAATAAGGGTGTTAAAAGGAATCAAAAGATGATTACAAATGAGATTCGCAGATTGTCACGTTCTCTTGTCATGTTCCAGGGAGATTTTTCCTGGGAGGAATGCTTCCTATTGACTGATGCACGATGGAAAATTGAACGGGATATTTTCTCGCTCTATCGTGATTTCAAACGGGATCTTGAAGGGCACCAGACTGAACGGATAAAGATGGGTATGCTTTTTATCTGTTTTTTATCGGTGATGATGAAGACTTTTATCCTGAAACGGCTTGGACAGGCACATCTTGAGGGTATTTTATCATTTGATGCATTAATAACTGAACTCGTACCGATTCATGTGATAACATCACCGCACCCATTGGTGGTCCCAGCAAAGTTATCCAGAAGACAGAAGACATTATTATCGTATTTCGGAGGTATCCCCGCCGTCTGATCAATACTCTCCTCCCCAAAAAAAATAGCGAACACATATACCATTGGAGTAACAGGGAACAGGCAAAAAAAGAGAGCGAGATTACTATCCCGAAGATTATTTATGTCAGATTTTTTCGTAATATTTCTGACTTCCACATCCGGGACAAAGGCCATTTTCAACAAGGTTGTCCGGAACAGGTTCACCACATGACGTACAGATAACTGTCTTCCATTTCTTTTTATGGCTGACAGGTATCCGGACTTTTTCCCAGGATAACATTCCGGTTCCGATATCCAGAATTTCTTCCACCAGTTTCTTTTTCATGGTCATGCCATCAAAATCTGATGAATTAGCAAACCATGCTTTAAGTGTTGGAGTTCCATCAAGTTTTCCCACATCAACCTTTACTCGAAAGCCCACAGCATGATCGTCTGAACTCGGACGATTCATTGTAAGTGCAAATCTACCGATCGGGATGACAGTGAGACGATGATTTCCGGTAGTACAGTGAGTGATTACCTGCAGTGGATCCGGTGCACATTTCGTCGTTTCACACACTGCATACAATTTCTCTCCAGGGGTTGCCCCCAGAAGCTCGAGAGCCTTATCGACCATATAAATGCCAATGAGCAGACCTGGAGCAGGAAATGTATGAAAATCAATACACTGGTCGAACCAGTTAACAATGGTAGGATCACTCCCATTTTTTTTAAGCAGAGAAAGAATTTCCTCTTTTGAGTATTCGTCCCCGAGTTTGGACATGTAATTAATGTTTGACTTCAAGATATATACTAATTGATATGTTTACCTCTTCAGAAATGATCACAAACATTCGAGAGAGAATTTTCATCATTCTAATAATAAATCCATTTCTATTGATTATGCAGTATGTTAAATGAATTATGTAAAAATATTGTTGAGTATCTCACCAATAATCAACATTTTTGCGGCACCATAATTTATACTGATAACAATGGAGTAGGTAGTAAACTACTTTTAGAATATTTTCACCATTATTATAGCATAAGTGATCAACTATTCACGCGATAGTGAATATTAATATGTATGACTAAAAATAGATATAAGTAAACTAAATTAGGTTATTCCTCCCTAATTTTTTTCACCAATTTTCACCATAATTTGTGAGAAAACCGATACGGTTATCACGTCATACTCTCTATGATGTATTGCTCGGATATACCACCGGGCACATGTTTAACGTGATAGAGGCAGAATCAACCCGAATTCGTGAAGGATTTTCCCGAGTTCTTCCTTCATGAATGATTCTGCCTTTCTATATGGTTTGTAATCTCAATTTAGGGTTCGTTATTAAAAACGAATTATTAACATCTTCACAATTTTCCATGAATCAATAACAGAATGACGAATTTTCACCGATAATCACCATAATGCGCGGAACTTCATAAGAATGCATTTTACCATGGATTGGAGTTAATTTTTTGATGTTAATTCTTCTAATGTCGCACATAAATTTTGCGTGGTTTTATCATTATTATGGGGTTAATTATAATATTTATAATCCTTCTAATAATGCCTATTATGCTAACTTTTTTTGCTCATTCACCAATAAATCATCATTTTGAAGAAAGCAAAACAATGAATTTATATAGTGAAAAGAGAAAATTTCTGTTATCACGGGACTATCAGAGTACTTCAGGTCTGCATGTTCCGGGACATGCATCATATAACCGGCTATCCGGTCGTATGACTGTTCATCGGCGATTTTCTTCGTTACGAGGAGCATTATGAGCACAATTTCCATCAATCTGATTTCCGGACGTACCATTCAGCAGGGTGCGTCAATGGAAGGCGGAAAAGAGACTGACAAATACATGAAAGCCTGCGGGATCATTGAGATCGATGATTCTGACTTTAAACGCCTTGGCATCATGAAAAATACCAATGTCAAGGTAAAAAGTGAATATGGAGAAGTTGTCGTAAAGGCAATTGAAGCAACCCAGGGGCCGCATCCGGGCGTTGCCTTCATCCCCATGGGACCATGGGCAAACAGTGTGACCAGCCCTGAAACGTACAGCACCGGTATGCCCACTTTTAAAGGAGTCCCGATTACTATTGAACCAGCAGAGAAGGAAAAAGTCCTGAACTCATTGGAACTTGTCAGGGCTAAGTGCTGGGGTGATGCATAATGTCAAAAACATGTACTGATGTCATCTGTCCATTTTGTGGGACTCTTTGCGATGATCTGATTGTCACCACAGATGATGAAGGAAAAAAGATCCTGAATGTTGAGAATGCCTGCGCCATCGGAGCGGAGAAATTCCTTCATGCATCTGATCACTCACACCGGGTAACCCGTCCGCAGAAACTTCAGGAAGACGGATCCTTCAAAGAGATAACCTACGATGAGGCCATCGAATATACCGCACAGATGCTGGCAAATGCGAAAAAGCCATCTATGTACGGCTGGTCCTCAACCAATTGTGAATCTCAGAGTGTAGGACATGAGATTGCAGAACTCTGTGGTGCACTCGTCGATAATACCGCTGCCGTCTGTCACGGAACAACCCTTATTGCAGTGCAGAATGTAGGTATCCCAAGCTGTACCCTTGGAGAAGTCAAGAACCGTGCAGATCGTGTTATTTTCTGGGGATGCAACCCGGCTCATGCCCACCCCCGCCATATGTCCCGGTATTCCATCTTCCCCCGTGGTTACTTCACCGGAAAGGGTCAGAAACAGAGAAAGATCATCGTCGTGGATCCACGTCCGACCGATACCGCAAGCCTTGCAGATGTTCACCTTCAGGTTGAACAGGGGTATGACTATGAATTGCTCCAGGCACTCCGTGCAGCAGTCCGTGGAAATGAACTGACCGGAGACATTATCGCCGGAGTCCCGAAGGAAAAGGTCTACGAGGCAGCTGAACTCTTAAAGTCCGGCCGGTTCGGAGTCATCTTCTTCGGTATGGGAGTGACCCAGTCCCTTGGAAAGGATCACAACATCGATGCAGCCATCATGCTGACAAAAGACCTCAATGACTACACCAAGTTCTCCATCATAGCCATGAGAGGACACTATAATGTGACCGGTTCAGGTCAGGTCCTCGGCTGGCAGTTCGGATTCCCATACTCTGTCGACCTCTCCAGAGGGTTTGCACGGTACAACCCAGGTGAGACCGGAACCATCGAAGTCCTGAAGAGAAAGGAGATTGATGCCATGTTTGTCCTGGGCAGTGACCCTGGTGCACACTTCCCAATGGAATGTGTCAAAGAGATCTCCCGGCTCCCATCAGTCGCAATTGACCCGCATATCACTCCGACCACCGCCATCTGCAAAGTCCATGTCCCGGTCGCCTTTGTGGGAGTAGAAGTCGGTGGCAACTGCTATCGTATGGATAACGTCCCGATTGAAGCCAGAAAAGTTGTCGAACCACCGGAAGGAATGATGACCGATGAGGAGTTCCTGAAAGCAGTCTTAAAGAGGGTCAAAGAACTCAAGGCAAATTAAGGGAGTAATAATCATGAGCGAATATATCATTAAAAATGGAAAGGTCTACGACCCAAAGACTGGATTAAAAGGAGATGTTGCCGATGTCTGTATAAAGGATGGAAAGATTGCAGACAAGGTCTCCAATAAAGCGAAAGTAATTGATGCAAAGGGCAAGACGGTCATGGCCGGTGCAGTTGAAGTCCATGCACACGTCGCCGGTCCAAAAGTCAACGAAGGAAGAAACTACCGTCCGGAAGACAAACTCTTCACCTACAAGCCAACCGGAAAGAACACCCGTATGTCAGGCGGGTTCTCAATCCCGACCACCTTCAAGACCGGGTATGAATACGCCCGGATGGGATACACCACCGTCATGGAAGCTGCAATGCCGCCACTTTATGCACGGCACGTCCATGAAGAGATCAAGGACACTCCAATCATCGACGAAGGAGCATTCCCGGTCTTTGGAAATAACTGGTTCGTCTTTGAGTACCTGAAAAACAACGAGATGGACAATGTCTGTGCATACATCTCCTGGCTGCTCAAGACTACCAAAGGATATGCAATCAAGATCGTCAACCCCGGTGGCTCTGAAGCATGGGGATGGGGAGAGAACTGTACAACCGTCAATGATCCGGTCCCGTACTTTGACATCACCCCCGCAGAGATTGTAAAGGGTCTTCTGACTGCAAACGAGAAGATGGGCCTTCCACACTCGATTCACATCCACTCAAACAATCTTGGAAATCCAGGGAACTATACCACAACCCTTGATACCTTAAAGATTGCAGAAGGAGTCAAACCAAACAACAAGTTCGGTCGAGAACAGGTCCTTCACCATACCCACGTTCAGTTCCATAGCTACAAGGGTGACTCATGGGCAAACTTTGAGTCAGGAGCAAAGGAGATCGCGGATTATTTCAACAAGAACAAGAACATGACCATGGATCTTGGTTGTGTTACCCTTGATGAGACCACGACCATGACCGCCGACGGTCCGTTCGAGCACCACCTTACCTCATTAAACCACCTCAAGTGGGCAAATGTGGATGTCGAACTTGAGACCAGCTCTGGTATCGTTCCCTACGTGTACGACCCGAACATCAAGGTATGCGCTATTCAGTGGGCAATTGGTCTTGAACTTGGTCTCCTTGCAAAAGATCCGATGAGAACCTTCATCACCACCGACCACCCGAATGCAGGACCATTCACCCGGTACCCGCGTATCATGAAGTGGCTTATGTCTGACAAGTCACGTCAGGCCATGCTCAAGGGCTTTAAGAACTCTGACAAGGTCATTGCAGCAACCAACCTTGCTTCCATCGACCGTGAACTGACCCTCTATGAGATTGCCCAGATGACCAGAGCCGGACCTGCCAAATCACTTGGTCTGTATGACACCTTTGGTGGTCTTGCCCCTGGAATGGACGCCGATGTGGTCGTCTATGACCTGAACGAAGACAAGATCAAGGATGCGGAAGAGATCGAGAAGGCGTTCTCTGCAGCAGATTATGTCTTTAAGAGTGGAACCCTCGTTGTAGAGAATGGTGAAGTCATCAACAACGGAAACAAGCGTACCCTCTGGGTTGATGCCAAAGTCCCGATGAACGAACAGGTAGAACGGGATGTCCAGATGAAGTTCCTCAAGTTCTACAGTATGAACCTGAACAACTACGAGGTATCAAACCACTACGTACCAAATCCGTACGTCATTGAGGTAGATTCCAACTAAGGAGTGACAAGGAATGGATATAGTAAAACTTACCCTCACGAAAGTTCCCGAACTGTACCTTGAAGCAGAAAACATCACTCCTGACCACTTTGCAGGTAAGACTGCACAGCAGATTGGAGAATTACACGTTCACCTCGGAAACACCACTGCAAAAATCAGCGACTACTTCACTGTAGAAGGGAAGGGAGGAGCCACTGCTGCAGACACCAAGATCATCATCTCCGGGCCGACTGACAAGGTCAAGTACATCGGTATGAAGATGACCGCCGGAGAGATCGAGGTTCAGGGCAATACAGACATGTATACCGCGGCATGGATGGCAGGCGGGAAGATCCATGTCAAGGGAAATGTTGACTCATTCTGTGCCATTGGTATGACCGGTGGCGAGTTCATCGTTGACGGGAATGCAAAGAACTACCTTGCAGCTTCATACCGTGGAGACTGGAGAGGGATGCAGGGTGGTAAGGTCATCGTGAAGGGCAACGCAGGATCCGATACTGCAACCTTTATGAACGGCGGTACCATCGATATCGGCGGCAATGTTGATGTTCACCTGGGAACCCATGCAGAAGGCGGTAAGATCATCGTCCGTGGCAATGCAAAAGGCCGTGTCGGTGGTCAGATGGTCAAGGGAGACATCTTTGTCCTTGGTCAGGTCGAGCGGATGATGCCCACCTACATCCTGAAGGGTGAGGAAGAAGTCGAACTCGACGGTAAAAAACAGATGTTCCAGGTCTGGATTGGTGACATGGGCGAGCGGCATGGAAAGCGGAAAGGAGAGATCATCTATGGAAAGATCTACGTTCCATCCGGCAAGGCTGAGGCCGCTGCACCGGCAGCCCGTGCAGAAAGCAAGAAAAAATTGACCGACAAACAACTTGAACAGGTTAAAGAAGCATTCAAAGGTCAGGAGCCAACCGTCCAGCAGGTCAGAACCTACATCTATGATACCTTTGATATTGACATGAAACCCATGCAGGTCTCACGTCTTATCGACGGACTCAAGAGATAATCTTTTTTTTTTATTTTTTTTGTGTTTCTTCGGGAAATACCATTACCGCTGATGCCTTGAATGCAATAAAGATGGTATCCCCCTCATCAATCCTGAGTTCGTACAAACTCTGAATGGTTAGAACACCAGTTAGGAAAATTCCACAATCAATTACTACCCATGCAATGGATCCCATTCGTCTTATCTTTGTTACCGTTGCCATGAGGACATTTCGTGCACTGGATTTCAAAGGTTCGCGTGAAAAGATGAGAGCATCAGGTCTGATACCACATTGAACCGGGCCGGTATATGGGGTGATGACATGTATTTTTACCTGACCAATCCTGATCACCTTCCCCTCATGACTATCCATTGCAATACCGGAGAATAAATTTTCCATTCCGGTGAAGGCAGCAACAAAGGGTGTTTTGGGGTTTTGAAAGATCTCATCAGGACTTCCAATTTGCACGATGGCTCCATTGTCCATGACTGCTGTTCGGTGCCCAAGTGAGATAAGATCCTCTGCATGATGCGTGATATGAATGACAGACACACCTGTAAGCATAGGGATTCTTGCTAACTCATTTCGCATTTTTTTATGAGTGATGGCGTCAAGAGCGGACAATGGTTCATCGAGCAGAAGAATCCGCGGTTTTATGACAAGGGCACGGGCAATGGCTACCCGTTGCTGTTCTCCGCCACTTAGGGTATCCGGACGACGGGATAAGAGGTGGGTAATTCCAAGAAGTGAAGCAATACCTTCCGTCGCTTTTCTGATGTCATGAGATGGGTGCCTGAGTTGTCTCAGTCCAAATCCAATGTTTTTCTCTATGTTCAGATATGGAAAAAGCATGTAATCCTGGTATACCATCCCTATATGCCGAAGTCGTGCCGGCCGATCCGTTATGTCAGTACCATCCAGAATTATCTTTCCGGAATCTGGAGAATAAATTCCCGCTATAGTCTCGAGTAATAGGCTCTTTCCAGCTCCCGAAGGTCCAAGAATGATAAAATATTCACTATCATCTATTGTCAGGGTCACATTCCTGAGATGAAAATCACCGAGGGTTTTGGATAATCCCATAATTTCTAGTGGCACTATACCTTCCTTTTTACTCCAAACCAGTGTTCAAAGACAAGTAATGTTCCTACCGAGATTGCCATTAAAATGGTCGCTGACGCAATGGCCAGGTCAAGATCCCCGGTTGAGATATTCAGATACAGGGCTATTGGCAATGTCTCAGTTTTCATCTTGGTTGCACCAGCGAGCATTAGGACAGCTCCAAACTCTCCCATGGCTTTAGACCAGGTGATGGTAAGTCCTGCAAGAAGAGCCTGGTGGGACATGGGAAGACTGACCTGCAAAAAAACGGCAGATTCAGATGCTCCAAGTGTTCTTGCCACATGCTCATACCGGGGAGGTACTGAATCAAAAGCAGACCGCATGACTCTGATTAGATACGGAACATTTACAAAAAACTGAGCGATAACAATTGCGGTGGTGGTATACACAATATCAATCCCGATAAAGCGGAGAATATTACCGAAAAAAGATGGTCCGAAGAATATCAGAAGGGCAATACCAGCGACCAGTGGTGGGAGGGAGAGGGGAAGGCTGATGACCATACCCATGAATCCTGATGTTGGAAAGTGGTATCGGGAAAGTGCATATGCAACAGGGAGAGCAATAACGGCGCAGAATATGGTAGAGATGAGTGATGTGATCAGGGACAGTTGAATCGAAAACAAAATCTCTTCGGAAGTTAGTACCCGGATAAGGGCATGTGTGTCAGGCCAGAGGACGAGACTCGTAAATACCAGGCAGAATAGGAGTATCAGAGATCCAGAGAGGAGAATTAGAAAACCCTGAAACCAGGAGCCAGAATACACCTTAAATTTCCCTTTCATGGATTCGGGATACAGAATGTAATTTTTCGAATTATCTTGTTTACCAAAACCATATATGCATGCGAATCCGGACGACTGGATTTTATGGAGTGAGAGGTTTTATTGCATGGTACTTTCAAAAAGACAGGAAAGAGGGTGTAAAATATCCCTTTTAATAAAATCATATGTTTTTTCACTCATACCTTCAGATCAGCATAGGCTGGGTCCGGATAAACAGGGAAACCATGCTTTTTAAATACTGCCTTTCCTTCATCTGATGAAACAAAGTCTACAAATTCCTGTGCATGCTCTTTCTGTGTAGTAAAGGTGGTCCGGCCGATGGGTACAACAAGTGCAAGGCTTTCGTCATCAGGTAATTGAACGGATTCTATCTCATCTCCTTTTATCTGGTCAATGGTAATGAGACTTGCATCAACCTGCTTCAGTTTTAACGCAGTTACCACTTCATTTATCGTGGGTGCACGAAGGACGACATTTTTCTCAACATCCTCAGCAATACCCAGTTTTTCAAAAAGTTTCTGACCCTGTCTTCCTATAGCTGTTGTATTCACATCACCAAGTGCGAGCTTGAGTCCATCTTTGGTAAAGTCATAAATAGACTTAATTCCGTGTGGATTTCCTGGTTGAATACCGATCACCGGAACATGATAGGCAACATACACCGGATCAATTACCAGACTCTTATTCTCTGCGATTGCATAATCAGGAGTGCCACCAGGAATAAAAACATCGCCCTTTTTGGTCAGTTCCATCTGAGTAATAAGAGTCCCGGATCCGGCGAAATTATATTCTACCTTAATACCTGTTTTTTCTTCAAAGAAGGTTCCGATTTCTGTCATCGGCTCTTTCAGTCCAGCTCCCGCATACACAAAGAGTGTATCAGACTCTAAAGCTCCATACACCGGAGCAGACATGAACGCAAATAGGAAGAAGAGTACAAGTCCTGTTAAGAGACATGATCGATACTTCATCTGTACTACTAGCCAACTGATAACATATAATGATTTCTTTTTGATTAAAGTTAGTGACATTAAATTCATTTCATGCGAAAACCTACTTAGTAAATTACATTCAAAGGGCGAGAGAAGTATAGTAATACAGAGTATCCGAAAATGATCCTGAAAATCACTAGGAAATTTGATCCTCATTCAAGGACCTTGGTTTAAAATTATCTCCATGGAAAATGATTTTTTCAAAAGGCTACATGGATCATTATATTCCCAAATCCGGTCACAACTATCATGGAGTATTTATCGTATTGTGAAATGAACATGTATAAAACTCGGGTATGTATGGAATTCATGCAGAATAAAAAACACATTTATTTATCAGGTACTTTTAATCAGACTCAAAATACTACGCAGAACAGTTCTTTTGACACTGTACCAATATGTTCAGCTTCAATTGAGGATGCTGTCAACCTGATACGACAAATTGCTCCGGATACGCAAATCGAAACCAGATATATTGATGAAGCCGATGGCTATACCCTGGGAGCTCCGGTTTTTTGCAGATATGATATTCCGGGTTTTGATCGCTCAACAAAAGACGGCTTTGCAGTCCGGGCTGAAGATACTAAAGATGCCACACCAGAAAACCCGATCCGGTTAACCTTTTCAGGATCGATAAAGAACGGCTATTCACCTTCTCATATCCTCACGAAAGGGTCCTGTATGGGCATTACAACCGGGGGAGCATTACCAAATGGTTCAGATGCTGTTGTAATGTTGGAGTATGCTTGTTTTAAAGAAACATACGTGGAGATTTACTGCCCGGTGGTTCCGGGAGATAATGTCATCAGAAAGGATGAAGATGCGAAAGCAGGAGAAATTATCTTCCCTGAAGGAAAGATACTACGTCCCCAGGATATCGGAGTTCTTGCAGGATTTGGAATCTGTACTGTACAGGTCAGGGCCATGCCGGTTATTGGAATCCTTTCAACCGGGCCAGAACTTGTCCCTGCAGATGGGAGGCCTAAGAGAGGGGAAGTCAGAGAGACCAATTCATACCTTATTTCAGCATTGTGCAGAAAACTCGGAGCTCTGCCCAAACGGTATGGTATTGCCTGGGAGGGGATGGCTGATCTATCTAACATGCTTTGCACGGCTGTTTCAGAATGTGATGCAATCATTATCAGCGGGGGAAGCGCCCATGATGAGCGTGATCGTACGGCTGAAGTAATCTCACATTATGGATCTATCCTCTTGTCAGGTATGTCCATTTCTCCGAGGAAAAAGATGGTAATTGGAGCAATTCGAGGTAAACCGATTATTGGTCTGCCGGGTCACCCGGCATCAGTGTATTTGTTGTTATTGCTTGTGGTTTCAAATCTCATCCAGGCAATGAAAGGTTCTGTGACACAAGGCCTTTTAAAAGAACACGCAATCGCAGGAGATGACATGAAAGCTCATCCCGATCGTGAGTATCACATCCCAGTACGGATTGACAATGGCTATGTCTTTTCATTAAGCCGGAAAGCAGGTCTTGTCAGTCTACTTACCCATTGCGACGGAATTGTCCACATCCCTCAGGGAAGCAGAGGAGTTAAAAAGGGTGAACAGGTGGAAGTCATGGATCTTACCATGATTCGATCACCTTTTCATATACATCCACATGATCAGTACGATGCAAAATTATATTAAAAAAATGCAATTTATGGTGATTTTAAAAAATTTGTTATTTGAAGTATCCAAAAACGGTATCAAGCTAATTAAATTCGCCATTTTTTCTTTAAAATTAAATAAGTTAATTAAATCACAGATATCGTAAATGAAAATAAGTATTTTTAAATACTCTTTCTATCATATATGTGGTGCTGACTCTTGTCAGCAAAACTCGGTGCGGTCATCAGGTTACCTTGAGATCCAGTAATACCGATCGTGAGAAAGCTCCGAACCGGTTCCTGATGACCATTTCAATATAATTATGCCTCCTTAAAGGAGATTTTCTAGTTTTATTTCGAATTGAAATAGTTAATTATCAGGAAGAATAAGTTATTATTGATGAACAGTACACTCGGGAAGATCACCTCCAGTCACCCCCATGGACCGGATACCGTATTGTCAGATACGGTACATGGACATGATACTGGCTCAGGACTTGGGAAAGGGAATAAATCGAGAACCTTTCTTTCAGAAAAGGCAGAACCTTTTTTTGATGTTGTTACAATTGACGAAGCAGTCAGAACTGTAAGAAGCATTGCAAAACAGACCGGAACGGAGACGATTATGATTGATGAAGCTGAAGGTCGGGTTTTAGCCGAATCAATCATCACACAGGAGAATATTCCGGGATTTGACAGATCCTGGAAAGATGGATATGCTGTGATTGCACAGGACACATATCCAGCGACAGAAAATTCTCCGGTCATCCTTTCTCTTTGTGGTTCAATTGCTATGGGAAAGTCAAAGAAGGGGCAGATTCAGTCAGGGGAATGTATGTATATTCCCACTGGTGGTCAGATGCCGGATGGTGCTGATGCAGTCGTTATGATTGAATATGCAGAGCAGGTTGGTGATAGGGTCCTCATTCGCCAACCGGTTGTTGTCCGGGAGAACGTAATTGCAAAAGATGAAGATTTTCATGCAGGAACCGTTATTTACCCGGTCGCTTCGACACTCAGGCCACAGGATATCGGAGTTCTCGCTGCAATTGGGAAAACGCGGATTTCCGTCCGAAAAAATCCCCGAATCGCCATTATATCAACCGGGGTCGAACTGGTTCCTGCAGAGGCGATACCACGGACAGGTGAAGTTCGTGAGGTGAATTCGCACCTGATATCTGTTTTCCTACGAAAACAGGGAGCAATCCCGGTCAGGTACGGAATCATCAGAGATAATCTTGATGAATTAAAAAGTACGATTGAAACCGCTTCCTCTGAATGCGATGCAGTCATCGTGAGCGGAGGCAGCTCCAAAGATCGGAATGATATCACCTTCAGGGCGATTGCATCACTTGGTAAAGTATTTGTGCATGGAATTTCCATTGCTCCTGGAAAGCCTACCATTATCGGACAATGCGGAGATGTCCCGGTAATCGGTCTTCCAGGTCATCCGGTATCGACATTCATGGTAATGACTTTGGTTGCCGTTCATCTGATCCAGGCCATGAAAGGAGCACCTTGTCAGCATATTTACAAAAAGACTATAAAAATGGCGACGGACCTCAAGTCAGAAGGAGGCCGTGAGCAGTATATCCGGGTACGTATTGAAAACGATGAAGCTACACCGGTTCTTGGAAAATCAGGACTGTTAAATACTCTCCTCCATAGTGATGGAATTATCCATATTCCGACAGGAAAGGAAGGCCTTGTAAAGGGTGAAGAGGTAGAGGTGAGGCTCTGGTGAGCCGTTTTTTAACGCTCATCCCGTACCTTGCTGCACAAAGAATTCTGAAGACGTCTGCGAAACCTAGATACCTGATCAGAACGATTCAGGTTACAAAAAGTCATGGCCATATCTGCCATGAACCAGTATACTCCAGGCTTACAGTCCCGAATAGTGCAGTATCCAAAAGGGATGGGTATGTAATTAATGCCTCTGATACATTCAATGCATCGGATTCTGACCCGGTACAACTGAGTGTATTTGATCAGGTTCATACCGGGTCACCGATACCGGAAGGATTTGATGCCGTAGTTATGCATGAGGATATCAGAGAGGATGTCAATGGCAACATAACCATACTAAAACCAGCACGACCAGGGCAGAATATTCAAAAAGCAGGAAGTGAAATCAAGACCGGAGAAATGATTATTCCTGCAGATCACGTGATTTCTCCTGAGGATATTGGAGCGATGATTGGATATGGGATTACATCGGTGCAGGTTAAAAAAATTGTTGTGGGACTAATCCCAACGGGAGATGAATTAAAAGAACCCTGTACAGCACCAGGCCCTGGTGAGGTGATTGCAAGCAATTGTGAGATGTTAGCAGCCTCTCTTGTAACTATTGGTATAGAAACATTTATCTATCCCATAATACCCGATGATCCAAAAAAAATACGGGATACAGTGGAAGAAGCCGTCGGGGAATGTTCCTTTGTTATCATATCAGGTGGGTCTTCAACAGGATGTCGTGATCATACGAAAGATGTGTTGACCGCGATAGGAACAATTCTGTATCATGGAGTTGCCATGCGGCCTGGAAAAACCACACTCGCAGCGATTGTTCAGGATATTCCTGTCTTTGGAGTCCCCGGAACTCCAGCAGGAGCTCTTGCAGTCCTCCGCGGACTGATTATCCCCTGGCTTTCAGATATCGGATATCCTGTACCAATCCACCATTCCATACCGGTTACTCTGGCAGATTCTGTACCGAGTGAGCTGGGTACCGATGATTTTGTTCTGATGGTCGTAGGAAAGGTAGGTGATGAGTATAAAGCAATGATGGTTCCTCGCGAAGGTGGCCAGATCTCAGCAGTGAAATCTAATGCAGTCCTGCATATTGCCCGAAATAGTGAGGGAATAGGAAAGGGAAAAAAAAGCCTGGTTCATATGACAAGATGTTCTCCTCCACCTGACAATATCTATCTATTCTACGGGATGTATGATCCTATCCTTGACGTTCTTGACCAGTACCTCAGAAAGCTCAATAAGAGAATCTATGTTCGTGAGGCATCATTGGAATCCACCCTTCTTTCCATGCAAAAGAATACGGTTCATGGTGGCATAATTATCCGCCCCAGAAATAACGGACTGAATGTATTGGAACATGGATATACCAACACTCATCAAAAATTATGTACAATTACTGTTGCTGACCGTGAATATATTCTGGCTGCTTCTGTATTTCCAAATTATGACTCATTAAAAGAATTTGCCTTTCCAAAAATCCCGGATCATTCATTTCTTTATGAAATTCAGGAACAGTTTATTCTCAATCATCAGATAAATCCGTTGCTCATTGAAAGGATTGAACCTGAATGTAAAACCGAACTTGAGATAGTGCAACAGATAATACAGGAAAAGATTGATTTCGGGCCCTGCTCAGCATCGCTGGCATCTGAATATGATCTTTTTGGACCAGTAATTGGAAGTGAACGGATTGATCTTATCGTTAAGCAGGATGATGCACAATCAGAACAAATTAACGCGTTACAGGAGATACTATCATCTGAAGAATGGAGAAGTGAAAGTGGGCATTTACAGGGATATAATCTGAAAAGAAGCGGGCAAATATGTTGTCTGAAAGAGCACTGAAGATATCATAAAAGAAGAGGATTTTAATGGGAATTGGAGTAGATTTCATACGAAAAACACGATATACCTGCCCAATTACGACTGATCAGATGAGAGGGATTCCATCTCCTCCATTAGAAGATGATTTTGAGGGTACGGTGATCGCTCTTCCAGATCCGGATGCGGGACTTCTGGTAAATCTTGATCTATCTGTTGCGATAGAAGCCAGAGAGAGTATTCGAACATATCAGGACACCCCTCTTTCTATCGAAGACCTATCGTACCTGCTCTGGTGTACACAGGGCGTAAAATGGATAATGGAAGATTGTACCTTCAGAACCGTTCCATCAGCCGGGGCACGTCATGCAATTGATACCTACCTGTATGCAAGAGATGTACATGGCCTTAAATCAGGCCTGTACCGGTTTTTGGCCCTGGAACATAGTCTTGGGGCTATATCTGAAGAGCAGCAGATACCAGAGATTGTCTATAAGGGAGGGTTAAACCAGGACTGCATTCAAAAAGCCTCAGTTTGTTTTATCTGGGTTGCCAATTCATACCGAATGACCTGGCGATATGGTGAACGAGGATTCCGTGATATTTTCCTTGAAGGAGGCCATATATGTCAGAACCTCTATTTATCTTCTCAGGTTGTCGGGTGTGGTGTCTGTGCTATAGGTGCATTCAATGATGATGAAATAAACCACCTAATCGGTATTGATGGAGAAAAAAAGTTTGCAGTATATATGGCAGCAGTCGGAAAAATACCCCATGCGAAGGAGATGACGAAAAATCAGGGTATTTAGTCAGTACCCGGTGATTACCTCATCTTCATTAAGTTCTCCAACCAGCTCTTTTTTAAAAGATTCAAAGTCTAGAATCTCTAATTGATCCGGAAGAAGGGAATCACTCCAGGCTTTTCGATAGACCCACTTTACCACACGTTCAATGACGTTGACTACCGTTTCCGGATTTTTAACCGTAACAATATGATACCCGACACGGGGATGCCGGCCACGCCTGCCACCAATGGTGATATGATATGCAGCCGGTTCAGCCTTGATGATATGGAACGGGCATGACTGGATACACATCCCACAGTGAACACAAAGGTCGTCGTTCATCTGTATCTGTCCGTTTTTAATGGAAATTGCCTTCTCTTTACAGTACTGAACGCATGTTCCACACCCGGTACAGGTTCCCGGAACCCGGTATGGCCTGACGACTCCGGTGATTCCAATCTCATTCAGGCGCTCACTCACACAGGAATTCGGACAGGAAGAGACGGCTATTCGAAACTTTACCGGCATCTCCTTTCCGAAAAATTTCTCATCAAGAGTTTTGGCAAGAGATATTGAGTCGATCATGGCAAACCGGCACCTGTCTGTCCCAGGACAGGCAGTAATATTGACTATCTCCGCTTTTTCAGCCCCGACAGGAGTCCCGTTTGCTTCAAGATCTGTAGCAAGGAGGCCAAGGGAAGCGGGGAGAACATGGACCAGTTCGATCGTCTGTCTGGTGGTCAGATGCACCTGGGTATTGAATTTCCTGGCAATCTTTACAACACCCTCCATCTGGTCGACCGTTATCAGACCAGCAGGGATTCGGAGTCTGACAGTACAGTAATCTCCTCCGAGTTCATTGATAATGCCGCCTTTCTCATAGAGGGGAATTTTTCGCATACATATATGTCAACCTGAATGAATTAATACATCCGGGTATGGTCATAATGAAATACGAACCCTTTCATTATGGTGAATGCATACATGTACATCAGGGAGTACCTGTGCGATTCATTCAGAACTACCTGGAATTCTTTTTTCGAAAGAAATGGATTATTAATTTTCTTCATCCACGCACGGAGCCTCTGGAAACTCCTCTTCATGCACGGGGTGTCCCGGAAATTACCGGGAGGGCATGTACCCATTGTTATCTCTGTCAGATGATCTGTCCGGCTCCTGGTGCCCTGGAAGTGAAAAAAACAGGAAGGCCTGCGGTATGGAACCCCCATATTTATCCAGGTCATTGTATCAGATGTGGACTATGTGTTGAAATCTGCCCGGAAGTAGTACTGGAATCAGGAAGAATATTCCAAAAAGCAACCAGATCAGAGACCTGGATGAATTATTCTATTCATATCCGGATTAATCCGGTCACATGTATTGGATGTGGTAGTTGTGCAGTTGCATGTCCGATTAACCGGCAGACAGACCCGGTTCTCACATCGAAGGGAACGGTAACCACAGATGAAGTAATTCTTGCCGTAGAGAACGGGATAGCACACGTGTTCCATGAGGAAAAATGCACCGGATGCTCAACATGTGAAGAACAATGTCCCACCAGATCGATTCAGGTCAGCAGGATTTTGGAGATGAACCAGGGATACATCTACGAAGATGAACTGGATGAACCAGAATAATGATTTAAAATCAGAAAAGCACTTTTCCGATTAGAAGATTACTTTGAAAATTTTCCAAGCCTTCGACAACTAATTACCCTCATCAGGTATATTACATCATTATGATACCACAGGCACCAATGCGATCCCTGTTTCTTGCCGTGATCCTGATAGCGGTATGTGCAGGGCTTTTCCAGGTATCCGGCACCGATGCATCTGCACCTGGAATGCTGGAGATAACCACCGATGAGGATTTAAAAGAGTATATGAAGAATGTCACCTCTGAATACCGGTATGGCTATTCAAACGGGATGTATTATGATATGGCCATGGCAGTCCCAGAGATGGTATTGGCACCTGCTCCCATGGCTGCAAAGGAGATGGGAGCACCTGCCACGACCTCTGCAGGTTCAGACAAAGGAGCAAGTGACTTTTCCACGACCAACATTCAGGTTGCCGGAGTTGATGAAGCGGATTTTGTAAAAAATGATGGAATATATATCTACATCAAGAGTGGAGATACCCTTACCATCGTCGATGCCTTCCCCCCGCAGCAGGGGAAGATCGTGACTGAACTGCCGGTAAAAGGGTCAGTATCAGAGCTTTTCCTTGCAGGGGACCGTCTTGTCGTCTTTACTGACACGAATGACGAGCATTGGTACACCCCGAAGGGATCGGCGGTTCCAATCCCTGATTATTCGAGAAAGACACAGGCCGTGATATATGACATCTCCGACCGGAAGAGCCCGAAGGAAGTCAGGACAATCTCTGCCCCTGGAACATATTATAATGCCCGGATGATCGGCGATTATGTCTATGTTCTGACCAAAGAGACTCCTGATTACCATAATCCCCGGATGCCCATCATCTATGACGGTACAGAACCAATTGAGATATCATCGATCTGGTGTCCCCCATCTCTGATGAATGAGTACCAGATGCATACGTTGACCTCATTTCCGGTGACCGGGTCAGGGCAGCCCAAGGCTGAGTCATTCCTTCTGGGATATTCAAATACACTCTATGTATCGCCGCAGAATGTGTATGTTGCCTATGAAAAACAGCGACCCTGGTACGGGTGGTACCTAACTGATGAAAAATCAGCAGAATCAAAAGAACCAGAGCAGGAGTCGGTCATTCACCGGTTTGCGATTAAAGATGGTGACATCGCATACAAAGCAACGGGAACTGTACCTGGATACCTCTTAAATCAGTTCTCCCTGGATGAAAACCGTGGAAATCTCCGGGTTGCAACAACTGTATCTGACTTTGCATCTGATGCCAGACAGTATAGTAATGTCTATGTCTTTGACCCTTCGCTGAAGATCATCGGTCGGCTCGAACATCTAGCTCCTGATGAAAGGATCTACTCTGCACGGTTTATGGGAGACCTGCTCTATCTGGTTACGTTCAAGCAGACCGATCCACTCTTCGTGATTGATCTCTCCAATCCCTATCAGCCCGGCCTCCTTGGAGAACTGAAAATCCCCGGATATTCAGATTATCTCCATCCCTATGACGAGACTCACCTGATTGGCATCGGAAAAGACACCATGGAGAATGAATGGGGCGGAATTGTCCCGACCGGGGTGAAGATAGCCCTCTTTGATGTGAGTAATGTGAATAATCCACGACTTGTTGAGAGTATTGTCATCGGAGAGAAGGGATCTGACTCTGCCGTCCTTTCAGACCACCGGGCGTTCCTGCTTGATAAGGAGAAGAATATCATGGCAATTCCGATCAGGGAGGTTGTTCACATACCGGTCCAGGGTAGCACGTATGAAGGATCCCATACCGAGGAGACCTGGCAGGGGACATATGTATTTGGTATTAACCCGGATACCGGATTTACTGAAAAAGGGCGGGTTAAACAGGGAACCGGTTCGTCAGATGATGAATGGTGGTATGGGTCAACGGTGCTCCGGTCACTCTTTATGGATGATGTCCTGTATACGATATCCCGTGACCGTATCGTCGGGTCGGATCTGAAGGACCTGACAAAGCGCCTCATGGACATCGGAATCAAACATGATGATCGACCGTTCAGATATTATTAGTGACCTCTAATACTTTTATTTTTTGTGACATATTGAAAGTTTTTAATTTTTCGCGAGTATCCAAATTTTCAGCGAATTATGCGAGATTTGTATTGTTAAACATATCAATACTTTTTTTATGCGAACAAACACATGATCGTGTATGAAAGGGATAGGCAGTATGTTGGGTATTACGGTGATCATTCTATTATTATTGACTGGAATGTCCTCGTCAGGGTTGACTGATGATAATGAATCTATAAGTGCAGATCAAACCGCCAGTTCTGTGAAAGCCGGAGATACCGCAATAATCCACATGATTCAGATGGCAACAGGGCCGGTACTGGCAACAGAAACAGATGAAGAATTTGAAGGGAGTTGGGCATTCAATACCGAAGGGGGATATGATGATGACTGGTTTGATCCCTATGATATCGGATCTGGCCCTATGGATATCGGTAGTGGCCCTATTGATATTGGGTATGACCCCTTTGGCATAGGAACAGGAGGATATGATCCATACAATACTGCTGTATATGGACCGGAGCCTTCAATTTTCCCAGTTTCAAAATCGGGTATCTCGATACCACCAATTTTGGACATTACCCAGGGTTTGGGATCAGTCCCGGGAGGATATACTGATGTTATAGATGCATTTGGACAATTATTTAAAAATTATCCGGTAAAGCCCAAAAAACCCCCTGTAAAAACCCCAACTACTTCCCCAGTACCACAACCTTCAGGATTTGATTGTGTTCTGGGAATCTGTGACTGTACCGGGTATCAGATATATTGCCAGCCAAACTATGTTATTCATCACGAAGATGCCGGAATGTGGAAGGCAAGATGTTGCGGCAACTATAATAATCCATTTGGGAGGTATTAAGATGAATATTTCACTTTATTTACAATTAGGCCTCATTATGGCATTCATTGTAGGGGTTGTTTCTGCTACGGATAATCAGATCCCAAATGATATTCAGACTGCTGTTGTGGATGCCCTGACAAAAGCGGACCTGATTAGCTTTACTGACGAATCTGAACAATCACGGGAGCTCATCCAGACCGTCAGGGAAGAATTTACCAATATTACTGGACAAATTTCGGATTATTCGGGTTCAGGAGAGATAACTAGTGATACAGCCGGATTACTGACTGATTATATTCAATTATGGGATACCCTGCTCGTTGCATATGATTTCATGATCCAAGGTGGAGATCACAAATTGAAGGGATATGACGCTATCTTAAGCAATGAAACTAACCGGTATGAAACCGGACTTCAGGAATTCAAGGCTGCAAAAGAGATGTATGATAACGCCTATGAAGGGTTAAACAATACACAATCATTGTTTTCATCATTCGATGTAAATACGATGTCTGAACTTCTTCCGGATGCATCCATTCCCTCTTTGGTTTCTGTGAATAAGATGCTCTTCAGACTGCGGGATACTGCATTAATATGCCAGGCATATCAGGATTTCTGCAGTGCTGAGATTGCCAAAGAAACTTCAGGAGATGTCAACTCAACCGAGGTTCAGGAACCCCTGAATGCTGCAACGACCATGATGAAAAAATTGATACCTTCTCCTTATGTTGGTCAGGAGGCAGAATTATTTGCTAACATCACCTTCACCTGATTTTTTCGGAACCATTCCTGCCATTTTTTTATAATGCTCATAAAGTCCTTCCCGATATTTCAGAATAGAGAGAGCATATGGCTGGTGCTGACAAAGTCTGAGTATCCGGTCTGCCTGAGCTATTAAGAGTTCCATGCCTGATCCTGCAATAATAAACGATGTATCACCAAATACGGCTCTATCTTCTGCAAGCAGGAACGCAAGCGACCGGATTTTGGAATGGCTCATGTAACAGGGAACCATCAGGTTCTGTGCAGCACGATCCTCATCGATAACAATGTAAGGTGCTTCACGTCTGAGTCCATCAGCGATACGAACGGCCATAGATGCCGAGCCACTTCCCTGTCCCCATACAGAATCGGGAGTTCCCGACATCCCCGGCGGAATACTCCCGAAAAATGGACGAAGATCTGCACCTTTCAGTTCAATACCGGTAGCATCCGGAGAAAGACCGCCAGGAACGGTGACCAGCACTTCTCTCCCGTCACCAGCAGCATGATCATCCACACCTGCCTGAATGGCGTTGAGTAAGGTGGATTTTCCCTCTGCATTCGAGCCGGTTATTGCGAATATCTCACCTCGTTTTATTCCAAGACCGGAAACTGTCTTGTTTGATCCTGCAAGCAGTACTTCAACCGGAGAAAGTTCAGCCGGGCAATAAAACGGGATATGAACACCGTCTTTTGGCCCTGCTACCCGGTGCCAGCTCCGGTGACGAGTAAATAGCCTTGCAGGGCGGGTTCCATCACCGATAAAACAGACCAGGCCCATCCGGGTGAGTTCTGAACGAAGATGCTGCTGATCAAGAACCGTCTCCCACCCCCGCTGTATGGATCTTACAGGAACTTTGTTTATACAATCAGCAAGAGCAGCGAGATATGAACCAATATCTGATTGTACATGAGCAATGTTGTTCGAAGAAAGTGGCAGGTACGGGAGGGCACCCCGAATACTCAGCTGAATCCCCTGAGAACACAGAACATTCTCATCATCCGGTCTCCAGAGATGGGATGCAAGTGCTGATACAGATGAAGCAACCGTGCAGGGCTCGATGTTCACCGAGTACCGACTCATATTCCCGGTTCCGACACCAGAAAGGATGCCAAGAGCCCTGTCTTTTTGTGAAGAATGTTTACAGTGCTCAATGATCACTTGTACAGCCCCTGCTGATGCAGAGAGCGGAAGGGATATCTCTTCAATGATGGGCATTCTGAATACCACCGGGAATGAAAAGAGGAGATCCTGGCGGTCAGGAGAAGGGACCAGATAGGCGTCCGTCCCAAGCCGGTAGGTATCTGGTATGAAATAATCTGGTGATACAAGGGATTGAAAGATTTCAGGGAGATGAGAAGTCCAGGTTTCCATCGCAGGTTTCAGGTACATGTTTCATCTCCAGACTGATGAACACTGGTAATCAGATAATTTTTATACCATCGGGAATCTCTCATATTACCTGATGGTGCATTACACCTGATGGAGGTTTTATACATGAATTTCAGAATTGGATTAATTTGTCTGTTTATTACCGGAGCATTAATTGTAACCGGGGGAACCGCAGCCAAAATTGGAGGGGACAGGGGATGGTATGAATTCCACTGTCATGCAGACGGAGCAAAAGTGCACCTTGACAGTGAATATGTCGGAGATATCCAGAATGGCATGCTCTCTGTCCCTATATATACAACAGGAACGCCCTATTCAACATATACCGTTACCTATGAAGGATGCGGTTCGTATGCAAGTGTCACCAGAAACCTGCCAGGTGTTCCAGCAAAAGGTCAGACCATTGATATTTTCGTGGATATCGAACCCGTTCCCTGCCCGACTCCGACACCAAAACCACTGGGAGGAGATATCGGGTATTACCTGATCTGGTCCAATGAAGACGGTGTTACCATCGAGATGGACGGAGAAGATAAGGGTATGACCATGAACGGATATCTCCAGATCCCGGTGTATACAACAGGAACACCATATAAAACCATGGTGGCTTCAAAGCCCGGCTTTATCCAGGTGACTGAAGATATAACGGAATATCCGGCAGCTGGGGAGACGGTTGATCTGTATGTCACGATGAATCCAGATGTTATAGTTGCTGCAACAGCGGGAGAATAACCTCCCCAAACACTTCAGATTTTTTAGACATATTCTTACCCTATGAAGATCAATGAGAGATAAATCGGAAAGAGTATGTACTGTTCACTATGAGTTGATGGTATGACCACTGTTTTAATGGTTGATGATAATCCGGCAGATATTGAAGAGATGAATGTCATTCTGACCGAAGCGGGCTATAACACCCTGACCCAGCCTGATGGAATACACATCCTTGATTTCCTGAAAAGTCATCCAACTGACCTTATCATGCTTGATTTGGTTATGCCTAAACTCAATGGAATTGAGATATTACGTGAACTGAAACGGGATTTCCCGAATATTCCTGTCATCATGTGTTCTGCTGCCGGGCTTGAACAGGTCGTTGCCCTGGCTCTCCGGGTCGGTGCCGCCGGCTACGTGGTCAAACCCTATAAGAAACAGGAGTTACTGGAAAGTATTGAGAAAGTAACCAGAGAAACGACTTAAAAATTCGGTTTACCTACTTCCCATGACTCAATATTTCTGGTTCCGGGATGAAAAACGATCCCTACTTCAATAACCGGGCGGGATTCAGCGGCATATTTTTCAGCATATCCCCGTTCCTTTATCTGTTTCAGGGGTTCCTTGTCACCCGAATGATCAATTCCTTTTACCTTAAATTCAAAGATCCAGATGTATGATCTGGTTTTGACAGTTAAATGATCCCAGTAATTCTTCTCCTGCTACCAGACCATCATACTCTGCCGGAAATCGTGGTTTTTCCTGCCAGAGTTTCAGGAGGAATGTCGGAGTTCCTGTCTCAAACCAATAAGGCCGGTACATACCCTTTGAAAAGAGAAGCAGAATATCAAATGGATTATAAACCGGCTGCCCGGTCCATGAATAGCCATTATACCACTCCCTGATCTCGGACTCCAGGAAGTTTTTTGAATAATCAGAAAAAACCTCCATCAAATCCTCATGAGTATATCCGCATATCGCGGAGTACCGTGAATCCAGAGTAATATCGTTGAGGTTATTCAGGCCTGAAAAAATGCCTGTTTTCGCAAATTTGGAGACACCGGTTAGGAAAACAAACTTCAGGAGGTGATCGATATCCTTGATCATCCCGTAAAAACTCTTCAGTTCATCCCGCATTACAGCGGATTGAGACGGAGTGCTGATATTGTCCAGAATTGGTTTATCATACTCATCAACAAGCAGGACCACCTGAAGCCCCGTCTTTTTATTCACATCACGAATGAGATCTTCAAGCTGAAATCCGGGTGAAACATGAGGATTGATAGCACATCCAAACCGCTCTGCTTCCCGGCTGATTATCCGGGTGAGGTATTCATGAAGTTCGTCTGAAGTGGTATTGATCCGCTGACCCAGGCTGATCCGTATCACCGGCCACGTTACTGAGAAGTCCCAGCTGGATTCCGGACTATCGAGGAACAAGCCTTTAAAAAGATCTTTTTTTCCTGATAAGGCACAATCCAGTGTATCAAGAAACAGGCTTTTACCAAACCGGCGAGGCCGGGAAAGGAAGTAATATTTTCCTTCCTGCACCAATGAGGCAACATAGGGGGTTTTGTCTACATAGGCATACCCACCGGTTCTGATTTCTGAAAAGGACTGAATACCGATGGGAAGTTTTAGAGGGACCATAAAATTATTGTCTGATTATACATCTTTACTGTCAATGTTTATAGATATCACTCCCATTGGGAATATTCCTCAATCATATCGCATATCATCGCAACAAAGAGGCTGTTGGATGAATGTTTTCATGAGCGTTATAAGACAAATTCAGCGTGTGAACTTTCATATTCACATGTTAATTCCTTAATTGTATTATCAAAATTGATTTGTGCAACCGCCTCCAAAGAAGAAGCCATTTGAGGGACGTTGGACAACGTATGATATGCCCGGAACGGGGGGTATCAATACACCATGAAAAGATTTCACATATTAATAATTTTTACCTCTATCCTGCTATTACTTGTGTTTTCACCAGGAACAGCAGAGGAGACAACCATTCATGTCATTGATGTCGGAACCGGTGATGCAGTCCTGGTGGAGACAGCAGGGACATATACCTTGATCGATGCAGGACCTGACCGGAACACCACAGCGGCATATCTGTCCGACCATAATATCACCGCTCTAGATCTCTTCCTGGTGACCAGTATGGATCCGGGTAAGACCGGGGGAATCCTGGAGGTTATGAACCGGACAGTCGTACACGATTATCGCGATACCGGAACCGGTCAGGTATATCCGTATTATGGACGGGTCCTCGAGAAGATACAGAATGAATCAATCCCGCACTCACCTCTGACAGCCGGTGATATCATTTCTATTGGGAAAGACGCGTCTATTGAAGTCATTCCGGCTAACCAGACAGATCAGACCGGATATGATGAGGCGGTTGTGAAGATCACCGTTGGAAATGTATCCATGCTCCTCCTTTCACAGAACGGTTCACCGGATATCTCCATTCCTGATCCCATCCAGATCCTTCGTGTCCCGGATCATGGATCACGGGAGGCATATGATGCCGGCTTTATTCATCGCTTAAAACCTGAAGTGGCTGTCATCAGTGTCGGACGGATCGGAAAAGGCCCCAATAAAGCAACCGTGATGGGACTGGAGGCTGTCGGGGCAGAGGTATTTCAGACTGATATCAGAGGAACCATTCTTATTACAACGGATGGTGAGAAGTACACGACAGGATCCACACGCACATCTCCTGCCGGATCCATATCTCTGATCAGTGTCATAGAGACCAGGCCACCAGGATGAGAGATGAAGGAAAAACCATCCCCCCGATAAAAAACACCCGGTTTTTATAAATTTCTTACTCCAAAAAAATCTCTTATTTTCACGATTTGCCAGATTATTGCAGATATTTTGATTGGGTGAAGAAAATCACTTCAATGCAAAAAACACGGTCATGAATGTGGCAGACAGGCGTCTGACCCTATCCTTTGGCTATATTAAAAGACGATAATTTATCTCTTTTTATTGAAAAAAAGCGTATTAAATCGGTTTTATATCCTTCAAAATATATGGATTTCAGGTCATCACTTATAATTCTTTTCTATATAACCTGAACAATAATCCCATGATGTCTGACAATTACAGGTGCGCCATCATTACATTCAGAGCAGGGAAATAGTTCTTATAGATGTATAATCCGGACCACATGTGTCGCCAATAATCTGATATTTTTAAGAAATAACCCTATATTCCAGTTTTTTAAAAAACCTAACACAATAATGCAGAACATTATATATACATTAGGATCCACACCGGCCTGATGGTTCTCCATTACAAACCGGCATCCTCAAACCGCCATTTTCCCTGTGGAATTTTCATCTCAAATCGTGCACCTTCCCCTAAAGTTCCAATCTCCCGTATCTCTATACCGGTAAGGGAGAGGATCTCCCGTGTGAGAAAGAGTCCAAGACCGGTATTTTTCCCATATCCTCTTGCGAAGATCTTCTCTTTATCAGCTGCAGGGACCCCTGATCCGTCATCTGAATAGGTGAGCATGGCAAACGTATCATCAATCCTCACATCACAGGAGATCCGGCTTACCCTCCCGCCATGACGGAGCGAATTTTCTATAAGGTTATAGATGACACGGTCAAACATTGGGTCAGCACATACCAGAAGACCGTTCGTCAGATCATGAACGGTTAAGGGCTGATCACTGAAATTTTTCATCGTCTCGTTTATTAGCCGGCTTATGGAATGCCAGACCGGTTTGTCAACCCCCATCTGCTCATATATCCGGGTAAAGAGGATCATATCACGGATGGAATTCAGAGCATCACGAATCATGGCTTTTAACCGATTATTCTGTTCATTTACCGGAATCTCGTCCTCAAGAAGGTCAAATCCTGATGAGACCACAGACATCTGATTCAGCAGATCATGCCTGGTAATGGTTCCAAGCAGAGATAATTTATGATTTGCTGCCCGAAGAGACTCCTCTGCATATCGCCGGTTTTGTAGCTCATCATTCAGATCATCCGTCTTCTGCCTGATTGAGATGATATCCTCTTTCAGCCGTCCCACCATCTTCTGGATACTCGCTTCCAGTCTTCGAAACTCAAACCCCTTTGTGTGACGGATCGGGTGATCGTAATCTCCATCTGCGATGATCTCAATATCCTCAATTATCTGGTAAACCGGCCGGGTTACATACCGTGATATGAAAAATGCGATGAGACATAAAAATGCTATGATCATCAGGGCATTGAGGATATTCTTTACCAATGCCTTTTCTTTCTTCTGTCGTACCTGTTCGGTCGAGTAGACGATCTCGGCCACTTTGTCGAACAGGCCAGATGATACTGAGGAACTTTTCACCTGTGGGATATAGAGATATTTCGTAATCTGGTTTGGTTGTGGCCCGGTAACGACAATGCTCTTTTTTTCACCAAAGACCGTTTTCAGGTTGTCAAAACGATCTGTCCGGTCCTGAAATTCATATGGGTACACCGCAAACCCGGGGATGGAAGTCCGGATATCGGTAGCCTGATTGAAGGTCTGGTCAAATATCCATACTGATACAATATCCTGCCTCGTCTCTTTATACCAGCGGGCAAGACGTGGATACTTGGATATCCCCTGTTTTTCGAAGAACACCTGGAGATTTATCCCAATCTCCAGAATATACTCATGATCCCGGGTCGGGATATATGCATATTTTCGTTCTTCTCCTAGTTTTGTCCCGGTTATGATTGCATCAAATGCGACAGAGTCTCCAAGCCGGATGGTATTCAGTCTTTCTTTGAATTTCGGCGCAAATGAGAAGTCAAGCCCAATATCTGGCTGAAAGGTTGAGGCAATGATCACTCCTGAAGAATTAAAGATATAGAGGTCGATGGGGAGATCAAAATAAACCGCCAGTTTCTCCTTTATTTCCTCTAAATCCAAGTCTTCAGGACTCTTCCCGTTTTGATGGAAGAGGTTTTGATAATCGAGCAGCGCCAGACGAAGAGGTTGATTATATGCATTATCATAAAAAGAGAGGCTCTGATCTGCCAGCTGGATCGCATGAGTAAGGGCTTCCTCCCCATATCGTTGGGAAAGTAAAAATTCAGACTCTATTGAATCAGATTCAACATGATAGAGATAGGCGAAGATGATGCTTGTACAAATGATCCCTATGACCAGGAAGATGAGCATAATATGGTATGACAACGAATATTGACCATATTGGAACTGTTTATTTCCGGACCTGCTTATAACACCTTCTCTGGATAGTCTATACTATCAGTTGGATCAACAAACTTTGATTCCAATCAGCATAAACTATTGGATTGATGGGTCTGATGGAAAAATCAGAGAAATCAGGAGTCATGCATGATAGAGGAGAATATAAGGAAATACCTGCTATCCTGCTGTCAGATCATCATGAAGAAAACCGGTATCCTCCGAAAGGAACCACTATCTCAAAACATGCACCGTTCCCAGGTATGCCGGTTTCAGAGATGGTAATTGAAGTAATCTTCAGTATTTCAGATATAAGATATAATCCGTACCCGGTATTCTTTCCATATCCATAGGTAAAGATCAGATCCTTTTCTTCATGAGGAACACCAATGCCATCATCCTCCCATGAGAGAATGAGGGAAGAATCGTTATTCCTGCATGACACAGTGATGGTAGAGACGTGTTTTCCATGGTTCTTTGCATTGATGAGGAGATTATAAAAGACCTTCGGAATCATGGGATCAACATAGATCCGGAGATTGGAAGGAACTTCACAGTTCAGGCGAATATACTCGAACGGTAAGTTTTTCAGGATATCAGATACGGAAAACCAGTCCGGCTCTGATACCCCGACCTTTTCATATTCCCGTGAAAAGGCTATTTGAGACTCTATTGACACGCTTATATCCCGCAGTTTTTTTGTAAATTCGGGAATTTCATGGGGTTCGCACTCCTCCATAAGAGAGAGGTACCCCTGCATTGCACTGAGCGAATTTGTGATATCATGTCTGGTGATGGAGCTGAGAAGACTGAGTTTTTTATTCGCTGTTTTGAGTTGTGCCTCACTGAGCCGCAGTGCCTCCTCTGCCTCCTGTTGCCTGGTGATGTCAGCCATAATGCCCATAAGCCGGTTCGAATCAAAGATATCAGGCACAGAAACCCGATCCTCTACCCAGACATAATGACCATCAGCATGTCTGAACCGGTACCTGACAACGTCTCCCCCGGAGTTTGTATGCACTGAATAAAACGCATCAAGGGCTGCCTTTCGATCATCCGGGTGGACAAGTTCAAGCCACTGTTCAAATCCATGACTGATCTCATTATATGCATATCCAAAGACATCACTGACATTCTCACTCATGATGATCTGATCCTGTTTCATGTCATAATCATAGACAACAAGGCCGGATGATGTCGTAACCATTTTGTACCGGTTACGCCAGGCTTCCACTTCTTTTTGTGCAATTTTTTGGTCGGTGATATCGTCCCCGATACACATATAGCCGATAAGACCCCCGTGTTCATCCCTGAGGTCTGTGTTCATCACGTCAATGTCCCGGATTTCACCATTCCGGAGGAGGAGCTTCATCTCCTCATGCTGAGAGATGGTACCTTTTTTCAAGGCCTCCTGAAAGGAATGTTTCTTTAGGGATCTGAGATCTTCGGGAACGGCCATCTCAAAAAAATCCCTGCCCATGAACTCTTCTCTTCTCCAGCCGGTCAGATGAAGCAGATGATCATTACAGAACAGCACCTTTCCATCACTATCCAACTGAAAGGCGATGAGTTTCATGGTCTGAAGCGTCTTTCTAAACCGCCTGTCACTCTCAATAAGACGATCCTCGGCCCGTTTTCTCTCCACTGCCTGACGGATCTTATGGGCAAGTTCGGCAAACTGTGAGAAGGCGTCGCCCCCTTTCTGGATATAAAAGTCAACACCGGAATTTAATGCAGTAATGACCACCTCCTCACGGCCCTTCCCGGTGAAGAGAAGAAAAGGTATCCGGCCATAGAGGGAACGAACTTTCTGAAGAAACTGGATGCCATCCATAACCGGCATCTGATAGTCGGATATGATGGCATCATACGTACGGGTTTTCAGGATTGTTAAGGCTTCCTGGGCTGAGGTAACCGTATCTACGGTAATATCAGGTTCCTTATTCAGAAAATTTTTCCCAAGGAATAAAAAGTCAGACTCGTCATCTACATAGAGGACAGAGATCATCATATGCCTAATTAGAACATGGCATATGAGACGATAATAGTAATGATTTGAATCCAGTGCCAGTCAGAGCATATAAAAAACGGATACCCGAAAAAAAAGGGACTGGAAATCACCGGAGCTGCATATGGCTATACCTTCTGCCCCTGGAACTGATATACCAGTGAGATTACCGCTGGCATGATAAATATCGCTCCGGTGAGTGAGAACACCACCGTGATTACTGTGGTTATTCCAAAATTTGCTACAATATTGAACTCAGATAACATCAGGGCAGCAAAACCAAACACCGTTGTCAGGCCGGATACGGTGATTGCTGTTCCTATCTTCTGAACACTTACCTGTATGGCATCAAAGAGGGGCAGGCCCCGTGCCAGCTCTTCATCACATCGCTCCATGATGAGGATAGTATATTCTGAAGCAACACCAATCGTCATCGATCCAAGGACCGCGGTCAGGGGCGTATAATCCAGGCCAATAAGATACATGATAGCCCCGTTCCACCCAACAATAACGATTATGGGGATGAGGGGAACTGCCGCCTTCAGGCGACGGTATACCAGTAGTAAAAATCCGAAGATGAAGAGAAATCCAAGGATGGTCATGAACGTTTTTGACCGGTCGATATCATCCATGAGAGTGCTGAACATCTCAAGAGAACCGGTGACCCTGATGGTCAGCCCTGGGGGGGATGGATAAAAATTCATGTCCTTTCTGATGATTTTTATCAGGTCTCTCGCCTGTTTAATCTCCATATCCCGTGTTGAGAATTCAATTACCGCTTCAGTGTTCCCATTCAGATACCGCTTCTTATACTGATCAGGTATGGCAGAGAGAATCTGTGTCGTTTCAAATCTGGTTTTCGGCAGGGTGCCATTATTATACTCTGCGATGAGGGAAGCAATGCTGTCTGCATCAGTGACTTTGTCATTTTTTCTTACAACATATGCACCGAAATTTTGAATCCAGGCAAGATTTTCGGGATGCAGGACATCATCAGCTGATACAATGATGGGAATGGTGGTCGTCGCCCCCATCGTCCGTGTTACCTTGTTCATGTCTAATAATGCAGGCATGTCAGGAGGCACAAACGTCTTTTGATCTGCACTGATGGGAACTTCGTTATCAAGAGTAAATCCGATTGCCGCAATGATGAATACAAACAACAATACCGGAACCGGGCGCTGCGCAATCTTTAATGCGGTACGCCCCAAAATCCTGTCATACTTTTCAATCAGGGATTCTTTGGCAATCCCCTCATGGGGTGTTGTCCTGTGTCCGGTGTTATACCGGGCGTTGTCTTTTTCGTAGGCAGGCTCTCTTGGTTGTTTCTTGCCACGATACCGAATCAGCATGGCAAAGACCGGAACAAGGATCAGTGCTGCGATATAGCAGGACATCACCCCGAATGTGCAGGTGATACCAAAATCCCCGACCATTGGTATCGGGCCGAATATCATGGCAATAAAACCGGTGGATGTTGCCAGCATCGCTACCATGACCGAAGGGCTGGTCTTTGTAATGGTGGTAGTAACCGCTTCAGGAAGCGAAGTTTTATAGATCTCCTCATCAAGCCTTGAATGAATCTGGATGGCATAGTCAATACCGATTCCAATCAAGACAGGAAATGCACCAATAACCACCATGCTGATCTGGGTTCCCGTAAGCCCCATCAGACCAAAGGTCAGTACAAGGCCTGCTGCAACGATGACAACCGGGAGGAGTGCATACCTGACATGGGAAAAGAGAGCCAGGACGGCTATCACCATGAGAATCATCGCCGCCATGATTAAAATCCCCATGGATGATCCCATCTCCCTTCCCATCTCCTGGTTAAAGGCCTGTTCTCCGGATAAGGTGACAGATACTCCCGGGGGAGGACGGGATGTCTTTACAATGGTCTCAATATTTGACAAAACCTGCTTTTGTCGATCCTCAGACAGGCCGGGGACAAGGGTGATACCGCCCAGTGTCATCATATTCGAGGGAAGGTTCCGGCTGACAATCTCTGCAGGAGCATTTTGAATTATCCTTTTAACCTCTGCAGATGACCGGGGAAGAACCCCGTTGTTGCCCTGTTTTAAGAGTGCCACAATACTGGATGTCCGCTCAACCGACTGCTGATTCTGGATATGGTTTAAGAGATTGTCAATATACCAGAGAGTATCTACTTTCGTAACATCATCAGACTCGATGATGACCATAATGGCATCTGAACCGTAGGTATCTGCATAGTGTGCCAGCAATGCGCCACGGGGAGTATTTTTGTCAAGATAGGCTTCATTGCCGGTCTGCATGGTAATCAGGGTTGTGCCATACAGTGCAACGATAAAAGCAGCCAGGGCGACTCCGGCGACAACACCCGGATGTCTCGTTATCTGGTACGCCAGCCAGTCAAAAGGTTTGAACATGCCGGTTCCTTTCCATGGAGACTATCAAAAAAGCGGTACCTGTTCTGATTTCCTAATGTAATATGAGACATTTGTATCGACACACATTCCAGAGGTCATGATATCATGACATGTTTATGACAGGTGAATCTGTTCAGATGATGAGAGTGCCTGACAAAAGGTTATGAAATAATCAATATGAACCCATGCATGACAGCTTTATGGCCTGATACCTAACAGAGCCAAAATCAGTGTTACTTATCAAGAATACATTTTCAAATACAAATCGATACCTTTATATATTTTCGGCGCCGCCCTACGGTGAGCA
>Ga0228535_1000777_pt1 | contig 72726 bp, 68 predicted proteins | sample SJ1metagenome_FD_168457 | JGI IMG/M metagenome (GOLD analysis project Ga0228535, IMG submission 168457) | Enriched culture of PCE-dechlorinating microbial communities from Ithaca, New York, USA - SJ1 | ecosystem: Engineered > Modeled > Simulated communities (microbial... > Unclassified | place...
TGTCGCTTCATGAGAGGCTCAACTCCGCAGGAAAAGGATTTATGCAATGACCGTGAAGTCTGTTATTACTGCAACTATATTTTACCAAGCCAAGTGCATATTCGGGGAGCTTTTTCAGAGGTTCCCTTTATTTGACCACGTCAACTGTCTTTTGTTACTATTCTCTCCAGGTTCCAACGCTTTGCGGGGAGGAGAGAGTTATGGAGCGGAACAAAAGAGCTGTTTTCTTTTTTTGCGGAGAACCGATTGATCCAGTCGCAGGAAGGGTCCTGCAGGCTTCGGCACAGATACACCCCCTGGAAGAGACCGACATGATCATAGACGAAGAACCTGTAAGGAAGTACACCGACCCGTCGGACAACTCCTTCTTCCTCGTCCGGACACAAAAGGTGGTCAGCCACACCTTTTTTAGGTGTCAGACCTACACATTTGACAAAATGGTTATTCTTGGGCTTTTCAGGAATAATTGCAAGGACGAGAGGGGGCAGGTCTACGCTTTTGACTTTTGGCCGGGATATGAGGGAAACCGAGTCAGGAATGATCGCAGTCGGAGGTCTCCTTCATGCCCGAGCCTTACAGGGTCCAGTTCCACGACGATCTCCAACATGTTGCCTCAGTGCCAATCCCACCAGGCCTAAAAGAACCATCAAACACTAGATTTGAAGTTTGTTATCGCAATCCCCGTTTTTTGCAGTCGTTTCAACTCTTGTTGAAAACAAGATCTACAAGGATATCCTTGAGTTTTACGATGTCGGCCAGGTTCACATTTTCGTCGGCGCAGTGCAGGTTTTCTCCATCCGGACCCAGAACTACCGTTGGAATACCCTTCCCGGCAAAGTGGTTGAAATCCCCCACGCACATGCTGGTCACGAAACCGACCTTGCCTTCAAGCCTTTCGCATGTTTTGGCGAGAAGTTCCATGAACCTGTTATCCCGGTCGAGAAGGTAGGGAGGGTAGACCATCGGTTCACCCAGGTCGTCTTTCATGTAGTCCACTTCAATTTTTGCGTCCAGTTCCAGGGAGCGAAGCATTTCAGCGATCCTGGCTTTCAGCCGCGCAGGATCCTCAGAAGGCGTTACGTGGAAGTCCACCAGGATGCTGCATTTTTCCGGGGTGGACAGCGCCCTCTCTCCTCCTTTGATCCAGATGACATTGCTGATGGGGTCGTCGAAGAGCCCGTTCTTTTCCAGGGGGATCGTCTTTATCGTTCTTATGATCTCTGCCATAGCGTCGATAGCGTTGGTTCCCGAGGCCGGGTCGGCCGCATGGGCGCTTTTGCCCGTCACGGTTATTTCGTAGAGGTAGCATCCCCTCGAGCCATAAGCTATCGCGGGGAAAGAGGGCTTGCTGCTGCTCAGGCCCCTGGTCGATTCCAGCACTATGGAGAAATCCACCCTTTCGGCGTAACTGCTTCTGATGAAGGTTTTCGCGCCCAGAGACCAGGGGCCTTCCTCGTCAACGGAGGCCAGGAACACGACGTTGAATGACGGTTCCGCCCCTTCCGTCATCCTTTTCAGGCATTCCTCAAGGGTAAGCAGAAGCGACACAAGGCCGCCTTTCATGTCGGCCGCTCCCAGTCCGTAGACTTTGTCCCCTGCAAGACTCCCCTTCAGCGAGGGATATGTCCATCCTTCGGTAGGGTAGACCGTATCCATGTGGGCGTTTATCAGTATCGTTGAGGGTTTGTTGAGATCAAGAGTGCTGATCACGTTCGCGCACTTGTAGTTGTAATCACGGGTCTCCGTGACTTCCTGCCTTGCCGGTTTTGCGCCGATGTCCGTCATGTAGCGGTAAACGAACTCCGATATTTCGTGCTCCCTGAAATACGGCGAATAAATGGATATCAGTTCATTCAGGAGTTTTCCAGCCTTATTCATTTCATCTCTGTTCATTTTGACTCCTTCCGGTTCCGCGGTGTGGTCCTCTGCTGATTTTCTGGTCTTGCCGGACGCAATGGCGGGGATATCAGTTCCTGGAGCCGAACCGCGCGCCCATGGCCTCCTGCCCGACCACAATAACCCTGACCGGTTTGCCTGCAATCCCGGATGTTCGTGTTTCTGATCCGCCCATTCGAACCATTACCTTCTCCATGTTTTTCAGATACGTTGCCGATAGCAGGGTTGAAGCTATATTTCCTGTTTTGCCAGATCAAAGATCCAGAAGATGGTGTTGTTAAAAAAGAGATCTTTGCGATATTGCGTGAGATCGTCCCTTTGCAGGGTATGGGAATGCTCATTTCGACAAGGCCATTTTTGCTTTTGCCTGAGTCTTCCTTTCCGGTTCCTGACATTACAGGGATTTCGAGGTTATTATCAGAAGGAATATACCCTAGGGGAGCAGAACTTGTCTAATCCCGCGTAGTTCGGCGATCTGATGTCATTTTCGCCATTCATCGGCAAAACATCACAAGCGCGGGTTATTTGCAGGATATTTTGCCAGAAAGGTAATATTCATAGGCCCTTTCCTTTGTTAAGTCGGAAAGTGTTAGGATATTAAGACAGGCAGATGGATCTCCGGGAGGGTGGAAGATGTTGCGAAAATTCGTGATAGACAGGAAGGTTTTTGTCCTTTTCCCCCAGGTCCGGGTTTGCGGGCTGGTTATTGAGGACCTGGACAACAGTATTTCCTGGGACGGAACAGTAATTCTCGGCCAGGCTTGCCGGGAAGCGGCCCTCAGGCTTGGTGAGGTGCCCTTTGCGGAAAGCCCCTTTTTTGTGCCGTGGAGGAATGCATTCCGCGTCTTCGGGGCGCCGAAGGGTTACCGCTCTTCCGTGGAGGCCCTTGCAAAACGGGCTGTAAAGGGCGGATGTCCTCCAACGATCAATCCCATGGTTGACCTGTACAATGTGACGTCGCTGAAATTCCTGTTCCCCTGCGGAGCTGAGGATCTGGATGCCGTAGTGGGGGATATCCGCCTGACAGCGGCCAAGGGTGGCGAACCATTTCTGCCCCTCGGGGAAGATGAGAACAACCCTGCCCGCGAGGGAGAGATCGCCTATATCGACGACGCCGGAGCCATCTGTCGCTGCTGGAACTGGCGCGAGGCCGACAGGACGAAACTGACCCCAGGGACGAAGCGGGCGCTTTTGTGCATGGAAAGTCTTTCTCCTGAACGTGATGAAGAGTTGCGCAGGGCTTTGGCTTTTATTGATGGGGCGGTCCGCGAAAACCTTGGAGCAAAGACCAGGAGCTTCTGGCTTGACAGCGGATGTACGGAGGTGAACCTTCCCTGACTCAAAGGCCTGACCCTTTCGGGTTTCTGCTTAAAATCCTGTCTGCCGGAGTTTTCACAATGCCGGAAAGGAAAGGGTACATTATCCAGTTTTAACCTGATGTCATGAAGAGGAAGGATTATTCAGGGAAAAGCAAAGAAAAAAACTTCAGTGTAACTGCCCCTTTTCCTTTAGATAGGAGTTTAACCGGACAGCAATGGATATATTAAGGCGTGTTTCCTGCGAACCAATTTTTTTCCCGATCAGTTCCTCAATTTTCCGTAGTCTGTATTTTATTGTGTTGTAATGGACGAAAAGAGCTTTTGATGTGGATTTCAGGTTCCACTGTTCTGAATCAAGAATTGTTAGAGTGTGTAGAAGATGTGCATTGTTCGGGCAGAGGATGCTTTTCCCAAGAATTGATTCAATAAAGTTGAGGCATTCAACGGGATCAAGATGATCCCCGACAAGACGCAGAAAACCAATCTCTTCCCAGGTGGCTATACGGCTTGAGTTAGAGTCGTTTTTTATAATCTCCAGGACTTTCAGGGCCTGTTTGAAGCTTCCTGCCGGGTTGGAAAAAGATTCGCAAAAACCGCTGATCCCGCAATAGATCTTAAAGTCATGAGAAAGGCAGGAACTGGTGAAGAAGTCTTCTATCCTGTCCTTGATAGAAAACAGGAAATGATCAGATTCCTTATTATTGCATGGCAAAAAAACAATCGTGCGGTCTAAGCCCATATCTGTCATAGAAGAAGGGCATATGCTTTTCAAAGTTTGAAGGAGCGGTTTTAATATGTTTCCTCTCTGGAACTCTTCCTGTGTCAGGCTATTCAAGGAAAATTCAGGGGGGTCGACCCCTTTTGTCTTAATGACCATTACATAACCACTCTTGTTAAGATCAAGATCGAAAAGCTTGGCTCTTCTTTCGAGGTCCCCATCAATCAAGGTGTTTCCCGAAAGCAGTTCCTGGAAGAAAAAGTTTCTGAAACGGATCTCGATCTGTTTGTTCGATTGTTGCCTTTGGACAATATAGCGACAGATCGTACCGGCATGGTAAAGAGCCTCTTGAGTCAGATTAATGGTTGGTGAAGAAATAGTTTCGTCAACAAAGATATGGAAAAATATTTGCCCGAAAATATTTACGGGAAAGCAGACCAGTTTTTTAGAAGTTTCTTCTACCGGGGTTTGTTTCAGATATTCCCCGAATTTTTCTGCGCCTTTGGAAGCACAGGATTCGATGGAAGAATAATGGCTTATTAAAACGATTTTCCTGTTTAGAAGCTTGGAAAGTGTCTCGATCACATCGACAATACTGTCATTACAAGATATGGATTCGGTGAGCTCGTGATGGATCTCCTGGCTTCGGCGCAAAATGGAGGCTTGTTTGTTCACAATATAGCTCAATGCAGGATAGATAAAATCATCGAAAGTAAAATGCTCCGGCAGCAAGATAATGGGGAAACCTGCTTCGTCGGCAAAAAAAGCGGCTTCGGGGGGGAGAGAACCCAGGAATCTTTTAATCTTTATTCCAAAACCGGCCGATTTCTTGGCATCAAGAGTACGGATATAGTTTAATAATCCGACCGGATCATCACGCCATATGTAACCGGACGATAAAACTATTTCACCGCCTTTGGCCCAATCTGCTCCATCAGGCGAATCATTGGCCGTGACATTCTTGACTACCCTGTCAAGGCCCTTTTCCCCAGCGATTAATATTACCTGTTCCAACTCCGGGATCTCAAGCAGTTCCCTCAAAGGGATCATTCAAATACTCCAGAAAATATGAAATAGATAACCCCAGTTTCCTGTGGATAAAGTACCACGTTTGTCCACTAAAGACAAAAAACCAGCCTATGAAATGTACTGAGGAAACATTGTAAATAGATGATGCAGTCCCTTATAGTTTTAAATATTACTGCAAAAGGGGGTGATTTGTTGTGAGAAAGCATGTTTCAGTTTTCGAACCCTTTACTCTGTTGGTCAGCGTCCTGGTAACAGTTTTTGTGGCTTTGGTCTGCATGACTATCATGGGTCGTTTGGGCATTGTGCCTAATACTTCTATTATCGGAGCTTTGGTAGCTATCACTTTAGGGCGGACCTTGGCGAGTAATTTCCGTTCCCTGGATCGTCAGAATCTTGTCCAGACTATGACCTCTGGGGGTGGATTCGGAGCCGGCAATGCAATTTTTGTCCCAGTTGCCACGGTTTTCCTTATGGGAAGGGTGGATCTTACCGTTCCTATCCTTGTAGGTGCTGGTTTTGGCGCCCTTGTCAGTGTATGGATGATAGGTAAAATTTACGATTCACCGCCGTTCCCGGCTTCGTATCCATGGCCTCCCGGAGTGGCTACATCGGCCGCCATCATTGCCGGTGATGAGGGCGGGAAAAAAGGGAGAGAACTTTTGGTAGGGCTTTCTGCCGGGATACTGGGAGGAGTCTTTAAAATCCCAATGGCAGGGTTTGGGATAGCTTTCATTGCAGATTCATGGGCTATGGTAGCCCTAGGAGTAGGTCTTATTTTGAGAGGTTATTCGGTCAGCTTGTTCAATGGTTTTGACCTGGGCACGACTTACATCCCCCATGGGATCATGATCGGTGGTTCAATTGCCCAGCTATGGCAGACAGCAAGGGTCCTTCTTGGGAACAAGGTTGACGTAAAGAGCAATAGTACCGAGGAACCTGGTACTACTGTGTCCCAGGCTGTTGCCCGTAAGGCTATAGTCCAAAGCATAGGACTTTTTACTATAGGTGTAGCCTCAATAATCCTTCTGGGGGGGATTATGTCTGACCTTTCCATGGGCAAGCTCATTCTCTACCTTGCCTGGGGGAGTATCGGGGCGTGGCTTACAGCGATCCTGTGCGGGATGTGCGCAATGAACTCAGGGTGGTTCCCTTCCACGTCCATCGTGGTCATCTTTTTGATGATCTCTATCGTAATGGGGTTCCCGCCCATTGTTCTTGCCGTTCTTGCAGGGTATTTCTCCGCGACTGGCGCATGCTTCTCTGATATGGGCTATGACCTGAAAACAGGGTGGCTCCTTCGCAGGCGCGAAGGTTTCGACCTTGAATATGAGCTTGAAGGTAGAAAGCAGCAAGTGATAGCAGAACTGATAGGAGTTTTCGTCGGCATTCTCGCAGTTGCCGCAGTTGGACAGATCTACCTGAATCAAGGCCTGATACCACCTTTCCCCAAGGTTTTCAAAGCCGCCATTGAAGCTGGTACAAGCCCCTCTATCTTGAAAACAATGGCTATATGGGCAATCCCAGGAGCATTGATCCAATTGGTGAGCGGTCCAAAAAGGGCCATGGGGATACTTCTTGGAGTTGGTCTTCTGATAAAGAGTCCCTTGTACGGCATTTCATGCATTGTTGGCGTGATCGTAAGGTTTTTCTGGGAAAAGAAAATGGGCGGAAGAGAAGTTGCCCAGATAAGGGCAGCAGGGATCGTTGCCGGCGATGGGATTTGGGGATTCTTCAATGCGCTGTGGCGGACATTCGCCTGATGAGGAGAGGATAACTGAATGGCCACCAAGCTTGGGGTGTTACTTATAGGGCAAACACCTAACAAACCTTATGAGGCTTTTTTCAGGTCCTGTCTGCCGGGAGAAATTGATATTGAAATGGTTGGAGCCCTTGATGGACTTGATTTTGATGAAGTCCTTTCCCTCAAGCCCAAAGCGGGAGAGGAAGTGTTGTTTACAAGGGTGGGCGAGAATATCCCTGTGAACTTATCCGCTCACCAGGTCCATTCCAGAATGCAGGGCAAGCTGGACGAGCTTGATTCAAGAGGCGTTTCAGCTATTGTGGTCGTTTGCACAGGAGATTTTCCTTTCCTGCATTCTGAAACCCCGTTGTTATTTCCAGGAATATTGCTTAGCAATAATGTTTACGCCATAGCAAGTAAAAAAATGCCCATTGGCGTAATGCTCCCATTGGTGGAACAGATCGGGGCAAATCTCAGTAAGAAGTGGTACCGAGAAGGAATAGCCGTCTCATTTGCCGCTGCAAGTCCACAAAGCCATCCCGATGTTATTACGAAAGCAGCAGCAAGCCTGAAGGAGCAAGGCGCCAGGCTCATCGTCCTTGATTGCATGGCCTATACCTCAAAAGATAAGGAGGTTATCAGATCAGCTACAGGATGCATGGTAATCTCGGCCAGGACCCTGTTGGGCAACATAGTCAGAGAGCTTTTTCAGGATTAGGGGGTTATGTAGTGGGTAAGACCAGAATCGGGTTGATAAGAGTCCTTACCAAGCCTATCGAATATTTCAGCAGGATGGATCTTTATCTTGAAGAGCTCTGGCCTGGTATCAGTATAGAAAGTGAAATAATACCTGATCAGCCAGAGGGTGTTTTTAACGAATCTTCCTTCAGGATAGCTGAACCAAAGGTCTTTCAAGCCTGTCTGAGGTTGGAGAAAATGGGATTTGACGGTGTAGTGATCAACTGTGCGATGGATCCCGGCCTGGAAGATGCTTCGAGGGAATGCAAAATTCCTGTCTTCGGTGCAGGTAATTCAGCTGCCTGTCTGGCCAGAGCGACGAACAGGCCTGTCGGGATCTTAGGATTAGTGGAGGAAGTACCGGCCGGTATTCAGAAAATTCTGGGGGAAATGGTAGCATCTTCGGTTTCTCCGAAAGGTGTCTGCAATGTCCTTGATCTCTGGACTGAAGAGGGACGAAAAGCGACAGTAGAAGCTTCAGAGAAGCTTATCGCTCAAGGAGCAAGATCGATACTTTTGGCCTGTACCGGTATGACACCTCTTGGATTGGCTCATGAGCTTAGAGGCAGGTCGGGAGTTCCAGTGTTCGATCCTTTGATTTCAGCCTTGACTCTTCTTTCTATCGTGCTCCGTTCCGACATTGAGCAGAAGACACTCTTATTTAGAGAAAAATCAAAACTTCTTTGAGAGGTGGAAATGATATGGCTACCTTTCAGCTTTTATCAAGACAGGATCTGGAGGATTTTGTTCGCGGGGTCATTTTTCTTGGAGTTGGTGGCGGCGGAAGAGGGGAAGACGGGTTAGCCCACCTGAATGTGGCAATGGATGAAGGGATCCCGCTTGGCTTTACTGATATAGGGGATATTCCTGACGAGGAGTGGTTATGCGTAGTTTATGGGATGGGTTCGATCGCTCCTGCCGAATTATCAAAAGACAAACCCTACGGTCTTGAGACAAAGATCGTTCGAAGACCAATGGTTGAAGCATTAAAAGCACTGGAAGATTTTGCAAAGGTCAAAATTGGTGTAGTAGCTATCTTCGAACCGGGGGGGGCCAATTCCCCTAAAGCCCTGGATGCTGGAATGAGGTTTGGTGCTCTTGTGCCTGACGGAGACTTTTGTGGCAGAGCTGTACCTGAATTGCATCAAACACTCGCCGCCATTAAAGGTATCTCACCTTTCCCCATGGCTATCTGTGACGACTGGGGACATAAGGTATACCTTGTAAATGCTCCGACCCTGCATTCCGCAGAGGCTATCGGGAAAAATATCAGTGTAATTACTAAAGCGCCGGATCCGTTAGCGACCTGTGCGCATGCTGCCTATCTCATGAGAATGTCACTTGCCAAGGAAGTAATGGTTGGCGACACCATGAGTTATGCCCTGAAAATTGGAAGAGCTGTAAGGCTGGCCAGGGAGCAAGGGAAAGATCCAGTAAGCGCAGTTGCAAAGGAGTCCGGCGGGAAAATGCTTTTGAAGGGGATCGTAAAAGAAGTCGAATGGGAGAGTTCGAAGGGGTACATGTCAGGAACTACCCATATAGTCGGTGAAGATAAGCAGCAGTATTCCGTTTGGTTCAAGAACGAGAATCATCTTGTCTTATCAGGAGACAAACCTATTTGCATGAGCCCTGATCTTATCCACATACTTGATTCGGAGACGGGAGAGCCCATAACAAACACAAAGATCCAAAAAGGCTTGAATGTATCGGTGCTGGCTACAGCAAATCATCCTTTCAGGACCAGTGAGGGCATTAAAGGTCTTTGCCCGGAATACTTTGGCTTGAACTATCCTTATGTTCCTTTTGAGACGATAAAGTGAGAAGAACTGAATAAACAATAACACCAGGTGTAATATCATCTTTAGCCATTGCGGTTGTTTTAGATTCAGCCCCGCTTCGAAAGAAGCGGGGCTTCTTATAATGCCCCTTGGCCCAATGTTAGAGTATCTGAAAAATCCAGGCTTTTTGAAGATACACGGTAGATAGGAGTCTGCGCTTTTGACTAAATGAATTTGCCCTGAGTTAGGTTTCACGGGGATAATTCCAGGGAAAATGACTTCGGCCGGAAGGAATACCCGACCTCGGTCTCTCAGGGCTTCCAGCGCCTTCTGGGGCTAATTGTCAATTCAAATGACAATTGGTATAGCAATAAGTAATGCCGTATCTGGGGGTCCGAAGCGTGAGGGAGAAAAACTGAAGGTCATGGAGGAGGTTTTTAGAATGGATTTTGATAAGGACAAGGTGGATGAGATGACGCTGGCGCTGCTCTGGCTTGTCTTCCACGAGGATCGGGACGGTGCCGCCAGGGCATGGAAGAGTTTCGATTGGGGGACCATGGACCGGCTTCATGAAAAGGGTTACATCAGCGACCCGAAGAGGAAGGCCAAGTCTGTTGCGGTAAGCCCTGAGGGCGCACGGAAGGCGGAGGAACTTTTCAAAAAGCACTTCGGGATGTAGTGATTTCTGATATTCGCAAGTCTCTAATTGTTGGGGGAAATCAGACCGAATCCTGGACCGGGAGGAGCCCTTGTGGCGCGATCTCCCGGTTTGTCTTTTTATGGCATCACTCTTCCCCGGTTTATTCCTTTCTTGTTCTATTCCTTTATTTGACCAGGTCAACTGTCTTTTGTTACTATTCTCTCCAGATTCCAACGCTTTGCGGGGAGGAGAGAGTTATGGAGCGGAACAAAAGAGCTGTTTTCTTTTTTTGCGGAGAACCGATTGATCCAGTCGCAGGAAGGGTTCTGCAGGCTTCGGCACAGATACACTCCCTGGAAGAGACCGACATGATCATAGACGAAGAACCTGTAAGGAAGTACACCGACCCGTCGGACAACTCCTTCTTCCTCGTCCGGACACAAAAGGTGGTCAGCCACGGCTACGACCGCTACCTGCCTGTAATGAACAGTTATTTCGCCGATTTCGATGTGGCCGGGATCATAACATGGCACGCCGGGGAGAACGCGCCCGACAACATCCTCACTTCCCACACCACCGGGGACGTGGATTCAGGGAACTTCGGCCCCGCAAACCCCCAATACCTGAGGAACCTGCTCCTTGCCATGGAGAAGAACCGAGTGAAGGCCGGTCTCGATGATTTCTTTGTCACGACGGAGGCGACCCACTGGTCGGGAATGATCTACGGCGGGGGGAGTGCTGAAATGATCGCCCGTTATCCTGTCCCCATGCTTGATATCGAGATCGGAAGCAGCCCGGCTTGCTGGTCCAACGAGACTGCGGCCAGAGTGCTGGCCGAGTCGCTTTTCTCAATATTTGAAAGCGATGGCCGCCGGGTCAGAAATTTGCTCTGTGCCGGCGGTGTCCACTTTGAAAGGGCTTTCTCCGGGGCGGTTTTTCAGGAATGGGACGACTGCGCCTACGGCGTTTCCCATATTCTCGCGAACCAGTGGCTGATAACCGGGCGTTACGATGATGAAGGCGGCCCTGAGAAACTGGAGGCCTGTGTCACCAGCATTCACGGGGGTATTGAGGCGATAACCTTCCACGACAACCTGAAAGGGGTTTACAAGGACCGTTTCCGGGCGCTGGCAGCGGAGTACGGCATCCCCGTTTTCAAGCACCAGAACCTTCGCCGTCCTGAAGAGATACCCTGGACAGATCAGTGAGAGAGGGTCGGAAGAGATGGACAGGAAGATCGAGGAATTTGTTGCAGAGATCAGGGATTTCAACCGCTTTTATACGAACTTTATCGGGCTTGTGAACCGGAATATCCTTCAAAGCCCCTATTCGCTGGCAGAAGTGCGCGTCCTGCTCGAGATAGATGCGGCAGGCCAGTGTACGGCGCGCGACCTGACAAGAAAACTTGATATCGATCCGGGGTACCTGAGCCGGATGCTGTCACGGTTCACGAAGAACGCTCTGGTTGAGGGCTCTATGTCGCCTTCGGACAGTCGGGCAAAGATACTCTCCCTGACGGACAAGGGGCGAGAAACCTTCAGGCAGGTTTCAAGAGAATCATCCCGGCAGGTAGCCAGGATCCTTGAAAAACTTTCCGAAACCGACCGGAAGAAACTGGTCGGCTCCATGAGGTCCATCAAGGGGATCCTTTCGAACAGGAAGGACAAGGAAATAACTATCCGGAACCACCGGATCGGGGACCTGGGGTATATCACCTACCGGCACGCTATCCTGTACCAGGAAGAGTACGGACTGGGTCCGGTATTCGAGGAGTACTTACTGGAAGGGCTCCTTGCTTTCTCACGGTCAGAACAGCCTGGTGCGATCTGGATAGCGGAGAACGGGGATCAGATAGTCGGTTTTATTGCAATGGCCGGTATCGACAGTGAGACGGCACAGTTACGATGGTTCCTTATTGAACCCGAATACCGGGGGATCGGATTGGGACGCCGGCTTATGACCGTGGCGATGGATCACTGCCGCGAGAAAGGCTACAGGAAGATCTTCCTGTGGACCTTCAGCGATCTGCTTGCTGCCCGCCATCTATACAAAGAGTATGGGTTCCATGTCACGGAAGAGCACCCCAACGACAGCTGGAAGCCGGGCCTGGTCGAAGAGCGCTGGGACATTGCCATGGAGTGAGGACCATCTTTGGTTTCATTTTCCCGTTAAAAGTGCGAACGGTCGATCATTATTGTATGCATACGGTCAAAATCAAGGTCTGACCCTAATGTCCTGCCCCCCTTATACCTTTGAAAGGGCGTTGGAGAGGTCTTCTATCAGGTCTGCTGCGTCCTCGATCCCGACGGAGTAGCGGACCAGGGTCTCGGGTATACCCAGGGCTTTCCTCTCTTCCGGGGTGCATTCAACGTGGCTGGTGGTGGCAGGGATGCCCGCTATTGTTTCCACGGCGCCGAGGTTGGCAGCCTTGTGGCAGAGGGAAAGCCCCGACAGGAATTTCTTGACTATTTCCAGCGAATCACCCTTGAGAGTAAAGCTCATCATCCCCCCGAAACCCCGCATCTGTTTTTTCGCTATACCGTGGCCCGGGTGGGATTCCAGGCCAGGGTAAAAGACCTGGTCGATCTTTGGATGGGTTTCAAGGAATCTCGATATTGTCATGGCGTTTTCGTTCTGGCGTGATATTCGCAGGGAAAGGGTTTTCATCCCCCGGAGGAGAAGGTATGCCGACATGGGGGCCAGGGCGGCACCGTGGATCTCGCGGTGGTGATAGACCTTCTTCACCAGGTCGGCCTTGCCGCACACTACCCCGCCAAGGGCGTCGGCGTGCCCACCGAGGTACTTTGTCGCGCTGTGCATGACCAGGTCGACTCCAAGGTCCAGCGGGTTCTGGTTTATTGGTGTCGCGAAGGTGTTGTCTGCCACCACAACGGCCCCAACGGCGTGTCCGGCCTTTGCAAGCCGTTCTATGTCTATGATCTTGATGGTCGGGTTTGTCGGAGTCTCAAGATAGAGCAGGGTGCAACCCTTCGCGATCTCGGCCTCTATCGCCTCGTGGTCTGTCGTATCGCACAGGCGGCATTCTACGCCGTTACGGGGAAGGAATTCGGTGAACATAACGCTGGTTCCCCCGTAGGTGTCCTTGACGGAAACGGCCCTGTCGCCGCTGGAAAGGATGCTGCAGAGTACGCTGGATATGGCTCCCATCCCCGATGCCGCGCTCGCGGCAGCTTCGGCTCCCTCGAGGATCCTGACTTTTTCCTCGAAGGCCTCCACGGTAGGGTTGGTGTTGCGTCCGTAAATGTGCCCAGGGCTTTTTCCAAGGCTGACGTCGACCCATTCGTCCAGGTCCTCGTAGGCGTGGGCGGCACCCAGGAAAACAGGGACCTGGGTGGATCTCCCGGGCTGTATCTCTTCCTCACCGCCCCATACGGCAAGGGTTCCCCTGCCGGCTTTCTTCAGATCCCGCATGTTCAGCCCTCCAGAAAGTTCGTGTTATACCGCCAAAGATACCATTACCTGGCTGATACCAAAAGAACCCAGGATGCTCTGGCCGTTTCTTAAAACACCAGCCTTTTACTGCTGTAGAGTTTTCCGTTTTTCATTACGGCGACCATCTTGTCCCTTTCTATCCACTTCCTCAGGGTCGCGGGCTGAACCTTCATCTCTTCCGCGAGGTCGGCGAGGGGCAGGAGTTCTTCGATTTTTCCTGCCATGGCGGCAATGACCCTGTTAAGGCTGTGAATGGAACTTCTGCAAAGCATTTTCTCCAGCCCGCTGAAATCTCCAGCCTCCAGGCTTGAAAGGAGTTTTTCAGTATTCGGGGGAGGGAAAACTTCATGAAATCCGGTGTCACTCTTCTCCAGGGCATCGTAGTATTCGTCCCTGTCCACCGGAGAGAGCCCCTTTATGACAAATGGAGGAAGCCCGAGGCTGATCGCGAGGTAGTTCATTAGAATTCTCCCTGCTCTTCCGTTGCCGTCGGCAAAGGGGTGGATGGACTCGAAAAGGACGTGAAACCTGGCGAGAAAGGGGATCGCTCCTGTATTGCCCCGCAGGGACCTGACGATCTCGACCAGGCATCGCATGTATTGCTCTACATCCGCTTCCGGAGGGTGTACCTTTGCTCCCTTGATGATTATTTCCCCTTTGCGGAAGATCCCCCGTTCCCGGTCTCTTGCCTCGCGGAAGAGCTCACTGTGGATGTGCCTCACGAGCGGGAGGTCGAATATCGTCTGACCTTCGCGGAGATACTGAAGGGCAAGGTCGTATATGCTTCCCGCGGTGCGGTAATATCCCAGAATTTCAGCGCCGGTGTGCTTGCCGGAGATGATCGCCCTGAGTTCCTTTTCCGAGGCGAAGTACCCTTCGATGGCGAGGGAGTTTCTTGTCTCTTCCTCGAGCATGTACAGCCATTCGCTGTTTTTTACCTCAACTGCGCCTTCGGGGAGTCCTCCAAGGCTGTCCAGGAGTTTCTTCCTTTTTTGCATGCCCTCGCATTCATAAAGGGTATCGTTTCTTCCCTTTCCGGATTCCACTATCTCAACCCCCTTTGTCACACCAAAGCGAAGAACATTTTGTATTCTGGCCCATATTCATCGAGTATTATCACTGTCACGATGATAGCCTTATGTGTCCATCGTGACAAGGTGCCCGAACTCGGGCTCTCCAGCTTGTTGGTGGCAGGAGTAACGAATCACGGATCTTTCACCGCAGAGGTCACAGAGGACGACAGAGAAAACCTTTTTTTGTTAGAACCAAAAACCAGGGCAAAGGCCAGACCTTCTCACCGCAGAGATCACAGAGGGACACAGAGAAAACCTTTTTTTGTTAGAACCAAAAACCAGGGCAAAGGCCAGACCTTCCCACCGCAGAGGTCACAGAGGACGACAGAGAAACCCTAAAGCTTTTTTTGTTAAGACCAGCACGGATAGTAAATGGGTCTTCGCTTTAAACTGCTCGGTCTTTTCCGTTCACCGTTGAAGCAGTTGGTTTTGTTGTCATCCTGAATCCGCGCTTTTTGCGGATGACAAGGTGCCCGGCGTTTTCTGCCAGGGTAAGGATCTGGTTCTGACCCAGATTCTTCGTCATTTCATTCCTCAGAATGACAGACCTCCGATCCACGTATTACGATTCACCGGGTTACGAGTCCCGAATCACGAATCACGAGTTACGAGCCCCTGTTCACCGTTGAAGCAGTTGGTTTTGTTGTCATCCTGAATCCGCGCTTTTTGCGGATGACAAGGTGCCCGGCGTTTTCTGCCAGGGTAAGGATCTGGTTCTGACCCAGATTCTTCGTCATTTCATTCCTCAGAATGACAGACCTCCGATCCACGTATTACGATTCACCGGGTTACGAGTCCCGAATCACGAATCACGAGTTACGAGCCCCTGTTCACCGTTGAAGCAGTTGGTTTTGTTGTCATCCTGAATCCGCGCTTTTTGCGGATGACAAGGTGCCCGGCGTTTTCTGCCAGGGTAAGGATCTGGTTCTGACCCAGATTCTTCGTCATTTCATTCCTCAGAATGACAGACCTCCGATCCACGTATTACGATTCACCGGGTTACGAGTCCCGAATCACGGCCTTTTACAGCCCCTTCTGCTCTTTCCTCTCCCACGCGTTCCCAAGATGACAGGCGTCACCCATGACATGAAGGCTCAGTCCCTTTTCGCCCGCCTCCAGCATGGTGATGCTGCCGTTGGCGATGCGAAACCGCCAGAAACTGCTCAAGGGACAGCCGAGCGCCCGGCAAAGGATGACCTTGATGACCGCGTCGTGTGAAAAAATAGCCACCCTTTCTCCCGGTCCAGCCAGTACTTCTTCAAAAGCTTTCCAGGACCGTGTCTGGACATTCTCCAGGTTTTCCCCCCCGGGCATGGTCACTTTTTCAGGTGCTGAATGCCAGAGGGCCAACATCTCCGGACAGAGCTTTTCCACCTCTTCCGCCGTGTGCCCCTCCCATAGACCGTGATCTATCTCTTTCAAATCCACGTTCATCTCCACGGAGAGGCCCGCGAAAGATGCCGCCGGAAGAGCTGTTTCCGCGGCCCGGGAGAGAGGGCTTGAAACAACCCTGTCTATGTCCGCACTCTCCAGGGCTTTCGCCGCCGCTTCGGCCTGCGCTGTCCCCAGGCCGTTCAGGGGGATGTCCATCTTTCCCTGGAAGCGACCCTCTCGGTTCCAGTTGGTCTCACCGTGCCGGACAAGGAATAGGCGCTTCATCTATAGTGCCTCCGCGAAATTGACCTTGACGGCCCAGAGAAGGTCAACGTCTTCCTTGAGGGTTTCAACTACCTGCCCGGGAACGTCGTCGTCGATCTGGAGAGCTCCGACGGCTAGACCGCTACCGTTCTTTCGCCCCAGGGCGAAGTTGGCTATGTTGGCTCCTTCCTTGCCCAGGAGGGTGCCCACTTTCCCGATGACGCCGGGGCGGTCGTGGTTGCTGAAGAGAAGCACCGTTCCCTCGGGGACGAACTCTATCCAGTAGCCGCCTATGTTGACCACTCTCTGCCGTCCCTCCTCGGTGACGGTCCCGGAGACGGTCACCTTCTCCCGCGATCCCGGCACGGAGAGGGAGAGCTCAACCTGGTTCTTCCAGGTGCCTCCGGTGGTGCGGGCCTCCTCGACCCTGATACCCTTGTCGGCGGCGATCAGCGGGGCGGACATGTAGTTGACCTCCGGTCCGTGGGAGAACTCCAGGAAACCTTTGAGTCCGGCGACGGTGAAGGGGGAGTAGTGGTAAGGAATCTCGAAGCAGATGGGGTCGTCTTCAGGTGAGAAGAGGGGCCCCCTGAGAGTGATGCGTATATCCCTGACGGGCTCCCTGACAAGGTGGGCGGCGAGAAAGCCCAGTTTCCTGGCCAGGGAGAGGAAGGCCCTGCTCCCGTCGGAGAGGGTCTGCTCGACGAAGGGGAGGTTGACGGCGTTCTCGCAGGGCTTCCCTTTAAGCGCGGCAAGGAGGTTTGAACAGGCTATGGTCGCCACCGCCGACTGTGCCTCTTCGGTGTTGGCGCCGATATGGGGCGTGAGGACGACCCTGTCACGGATATCCTCAGCCATCAGGGGGTGGCCCTGTCTAACTGGTTCGCCGTCGAATACGTCGAAGGCGGCACCGGAAAGGTGACCGGAGCGCAAGTTTTCAGCGCACGCTTCTTCTTCGACAAGTCCCCCCCTTGCGCAGTTGATCATGAATGCCCCTCTTTTGCAGGCCTTCATGGTTTCGCCATTTATCATCCCTCGCGTTTCGCGGGTAAGCGGGACGTGCAGGGTGACGATGTCGGCGAGGGACAGTCCCCCGGACAGGTCGTCCACAAGCTCTACTCCCACCCGATCGGCTTTTTCTGCCGAGATGTACGGGTCGAAAGATGTAACCTCCATGCCGAAGGCCCTGCAGCGGAGAGCAACCTGTGTTCCTATCCGTCCCAACCCTATGATAAGGAGCCTCTTTCCCGAAAGCTGGCGGCCGACAAATTTGCTCCGTTTCCATTCTCCCGATGTCACCGAACTGAAGGCCTGCGGAACTTTGCGGACAAGGGAGAGCATCATGGCCATGGTGTGTTCGGTGGCAGCCAGAGTGTTCCCCGTAGGGGTGTTTATTATTACAACCCCATGGCGGCTGGCCTCGGCAAGGTCGATGTTGTCGAGCCCCACGCCTGCCCTGGCAGCTGCCCTGAGCTTCTTCGCGGCGCCCAGGATCTCCGCGTCAAGCGGAGTGCCGCTCCGGGTTATCATTCCGTCGACATCCGAAACCGCTTTGAGGAGATCTTCCCGGGAAAGACCCGTGCGGACCTCGACTTTGATGTCCTTGTCCTGCCTGAGCAACTCAAGACCGGCTTCCGAAACCGTCTCGGTCACAAGAACCTTGTACATGGTCATCTTCCCTCCCTGTTCCAGGTTTTCCAGGCTTCTTCCATAAAGCCCTGGTTCACGTTGATGCCGCAATCCCTTGCGGCTCCGAAGAGACTTCCAGCAAGCAGTGATATCTCGGGCCATCCGCCTGGGGAGTAATGGGCGAAGCGGAGGCAAGTTTCCCCTTCTCCCTGTCCTTCAGAGGCGATGACCCCCAGATCGCCCAGAGTCTCTTTGACCTTTTGTCCCTTGCCTGAAGGCATGACGATAGAAGTCAGGGCCGGGGAACGGAACTGTATTTCCCGGACGAAAAGTCCCAGTCCCATGGCTTGACAGGCGGCCTCGAAAGTGCGGGCTAACCGGGCGGTGCTTTCAAATCGCTTCTCCCAGCCATACTCCTCAAGCATTTGCAGCGAAGCCGCAAGGCTGTAGTAGAGCGAAACGGGTGGGGTATAGGGATTCTGGGGACGGTTTTTCAGCAGGTATCTTCGGTGCATGGAGAGATCGAAATAATACGAAGGGCACTTTCTTGCCCCTGCAATTTTCCAGGCCCTTTCCGATAGCCAGACGGGAGAAACTCCCGGCGGGGCCAGGAGTCCTTTTTGAGAACAGGAAGCCAGACCGTCTATTCCCCATTTCGAGGGGTAACAGGGCATAGCTCCAAGGGAGCTCACAGCATCGACCAGTATCAGCGGGCCGCCTTCTGGCACCGCCGAAGTCATCTCCTTGATCGGGTTCGCAACACCGGTTGACGTCTCGTTGTGGGTGAAGATCAGAGCTTTTGTATCCGGGTGCTCCTCCAGAGCTCTTCTGACGTCGTTACCTGAAAACCCTTGCCCACGCTGTGCGTTTACGGTGATGATATTTGCCCCGGTTCGCGATACTATCTCTCGGAACCTCTCTCCAAAAACACCGCAGGAGAATGAGATGACCGTGTCACCCGGAGATATGAGATTGACTGCAAGTGCCTCCAGAGCTCCCGTTCCGGAGCCGGCTAAAAGGATCACGGGGCCGTCTGCTCCAAGGAGCCTTGCCAGGTGAGCACCCACCTTCTCCACGAGTCGCGACCATGGCTCGCTTCGATGGCTGACCATAGGAGCAGCCCCCGCCATCCGTATCTCGTGTGGTACATTTACGGGACCTGGTGTAAAAAGGTGCTTTTGCATGTATCTCCCCCCCTTATTTGAATAAAAAAGGCCGGGAGATTTTTCTCCCGGCCTGTATTCTGCGAAAACCTCTGAAAACTTTTTCAGGTTTTTTATATGGTTGACCGCGGCTCCTCCCCTGCCGGCAAAGGAAGGCCTGCCCTTCCGGACCAGCCGGAAGAGAGAGAAGAGGACCCGCTACCCATGCCAAACAGAACGAGGTTATCTATCACGGTGAACCGCTCCCTGAAAAAAGATGTATGGTTTATACCATAAATGCCTTAAATCGTAAATTCGTTATTCGTGAATCGTTATTCGTGAATCGCACCCTCCAGACAATCTGAAGGACTTGGTCCCGACATAGTCCCGAGGTGCTTTAACGAGGGGAGTGTTTCAATGAGGGACTTTGTAAACCGTCAACGGTGAAAGGACAGGGCAAGGGCGTGACTCGTGAGCCAGGGTCAAGGATGGCGTGAACAAAGCCAATTCAAGGAGGGTTTTGATGAACAAAAGTGAACTGACCAGGATAATTGCTCCGTGCGGGTTGGATTGCGGCAAATGCCTGGCCTTCGAGGACGGGGAAATAAGAAAAAATGCATCTGTACTTAAAAAACTCCTTGGGAAGAATTTCTCCGGTTATGTTTCACGCTTTGCGGGCATGAACCCCGCATTCGAAGGTTACGCCGAGTTCGCCCGCCTCCTGGAATACCTTGCCTCTGGAACCTGTGGGGGATGCAGGAAACAGGGCTGCCTGTTCGGGGAATGCAGGCTAAGGGATTGCGTCAGGGAAAAGGTCGTCGATTACTGCATTAAATGCGCTCAATTTCCCTGTGAAGAGCATGGGTTCCCGGAAGGGTTAAGGCAGAGGTGGGAGGCCAACAACCGCCGGATAGGGGAGGTCGGCCTCGAAAGCTATTACGAAGAGATCAGGGACAAACCGCGTTATCCGTAAGACCAATTCTTTTGGACTCAACGGCCTGCCTCTTTGGCAAGTCGCCCCTTTTTCGCAACATTAAACAGCCCTGAGGTGGTTGGGTGAAAATTTCGGGAACCGGTTCATCTGACAGGGCCGAAAGGCATGAACTCACCCTTGCATGGGTTCGACCTGCTGAACCAGATCACACCAGCGGTCAGATCCATTATCGTCGCGTAGACTGATGCTAGCTGTTTCCCTTCAGGGTCTCTTGGGTCCTCGTGTCTGCAGATGGAGTCGGGGTGGTTCCTGTGATCGGAGAGCAGAACCTTGCATGTCTCTAGGTCGATATTGCCCTCTTTGTCTGTCATCAGTGAATTGATGCGGCCAAGCCGCTGAAAGGTATCTGGCAGGATTACCTTGCCCTTGTCCCGGGATAATCCGGGGACAAAGTTGGCGAGGAAGTGATTGGTGTGTGTGATCCATCCCTCTTCTCCATAGAAGACCCAGAAATCTTCAGGCGAGGCTTCAATATCGATAAGTTCACCCTCAGCGCTGGCAACGATGAAATTTCCCGAGCTGGCGCGCGCTGCATCTGAAACTGCCTGGACAGCATCGGCAAGGCGGGGCGAATCGAGAATGCCCCGAAGGATCATGTGCACAGGTACTCCGGGTTTGCCGGAGCCGGTGGTGAGGGCATTGAAGCCTACCCCCAGGCCTGCTCCGTTTATGCCCTTACCGCTGATTATACCGGCCTCGGCGATCATGAGTATTGATGGTTCAGGATGCTGTTCTATCTGGAGCACTACAAGGGAGTCATGCTGCCGGCGTATCCAGTCCCAGTTCTGACAGAGGTAGGTCTTGCCGTCCAATGTAAAGGAGGGAGCGGCAGCAAAGGAGGTGCAACCGTCCACCTGGGAGTCCAGCACTATCTCGCTCCTGGAGTTGAGGATCAGGATGTCCCTGAAATCCAGGGAAGCTCCTTCTGCGATGCCCTCCATCTCCTCGACCATCTTTGGACTGTAATTCTTGATGAAGGGCAAGAACTCTATTGCCCTTCTCCCGGCATCCTCCCAGTCGACACTGTTGAAGTCGTTGAACATTTGCCTGTAGTTCGAGATGCTGATCTCGATCCTTGACCTGAAGATCTCACCGTAGGTTCTTCCTCTTTCGAAGGGGGTTCCTGAAAGGATCAAAAAGGGGTAACGTTCCTCAGCCATCACTTCTCACTCTCCGTTTTCATGTTTTAAGGTCCCAACCTGGATACCTTTCTTGTAAAAAAAGTAACGATATTGACTTTTTTCCGAGACCCGTGAGATGATGTCAGTGGTCAGACCTCTGACCGATCATAATATTAGCACAATTCTTGCAATTGTTGACGAACAACCGCCCAGGAGGTGAGAAAAAGCATGGTCCTGTCCTTCAAAAGGATCGAGCGCTCGACCATAACCGAGGATATTATCGAGCAGCTTAGAGAAAAGATCCTTTCCGGAGAGATAAAACCTGGAGACAAGCTTCCCCCTGAAAGGGTCCTTGCGGAAAGCCTTTCTGTTGCCAGGACCTCCGTCCGGGAGGCGATCCGGGCTATGCAGTATATGGGTATCCTTGAGGTTCGATGTGGAGAGGGTACATTCCTCAGCGAAAATACAAGGATACTTACCGACCATTTCAAGTCCTCCCACCTTCTCAAGCGCTTCCCCATCATGGAACTGATAGAGGCAAGAAAGATCATCGAGGGTGCAACAGTGTATCTGGCAGTAGTAAGATCCTCTCCCGAGGAAAGGGACACTCTCCAGGAACTATATCAGCTCACAGCGACCAACACCGACGATGAAGAGAAATTTCTTCAGGCCGATTTTGAATTCCACAAAAAGATCGCCGAAATGAGCCAGAACTCGGTCCTTCTGGAGATGCTAAGCGCAATGAGGGAGCTCACCCTGGAAGAGAATCTCGACGTGATCAAGAAGCCCGGCCAGATCCAGAACGCACTGGATTTCCATCGCAAGATCCTGGGATCCGTACTTTCCTGTGACGCCGATAAAGCAAGGGAACATATGCTAAGGCACCTGGAGGACATTGAGCAGAGGATCCTGGAACTGGTAGAAAGCAGGCCTTCCGACGAGGAGAGTGATGCCGCAGGAGAATGGCAGCGTTGAAATATGGACCTATTCTGACCGGAGAGGAGGTGATTCGCACTTGTCGAAATATTCTGTTTTCATGACCGACAGCATCTTCCCTGACACTGATATTGAGGAGAAGGAACTGGCATCGATAGACGCCACCCTAACCCTGTCGAGCAGACAGGACCCCTCCACCTACCTCAAGGAAGGTAGGGATTGTGATGCCATGCTTGTGGTGTACGCCCCAGTAGGGGCTGAGGTGATCGAGGGGCTGACACGCTGCAAGGTTATTGTAAGGACCGGCATAGGGGTCAACAACATCAATATCGATGCGGCATCTCGCAAGGGCATCATGGTGGCAAACGTCCCAGACTATTGTATCGATGAAGTGGCCGATCATACAATTGCCCTTTTCCTGGCGGGGATAAGGAAGATAAATTTCCTCAATTCCAGGGTAAGGGAGGGTGTCTGGAACGTAAACGAAGCAAACCCCATACCTAGGCTGAGAGGGAAGGTGTACGGCCTTCTCGGTTGTGGCGCCATTGGGCAGCAGGTCGCGGTGAGAGCTGCCGCCTTTGGTATGGAAGTGGTGGGTTTTGACCCCTTTGTCCCCGATGATGCACTCGCCCGGTCGGGGATACGTCGGATAAGCGACCTTGACAGCTTCTTCGCATCTGTAGATGCATTCTCTCTCCACGTTCCCCTGACCGACGAGACCCACCACATCATCAACAGGAATAACCTGGAAAAGATGAAGAATTCGGCATTCGTAGTAAACACCTCGAGAGGCCCCCTCGTCAACGAACAGGAACTCTTTACTGCACTCAAGGGAGGTGTAATAGCAGGAGCAGCGCTGGACGTCCTTGAGAAGGAGCCTCCCGAGGGGGTTCATCCCCTGGCGGAACTCCCTAACGTAATAATCACACCCCACGCAGCTTTTTTCTCAGACGGGGCCGTACCAGAGCTCAGATTTAAGGCAGCCAGGGAGATAGTGAGAACTCTTACGGAAGGCCAGCCCAAGTTCTGGGTTAATAGAAAGCAGATGGGACGCTGACGAACGGGTCCCCTGCAAATATTCAGGAGGAATAAAATTTATGGCAACGATCCATAACAAGAGCGAAACACCCTGGAAAACCGAAAAATGGTACACAAGCCCGTGGAACTTCACCCCTGAAGTCAGAGGGAATATGCAATTTTCTCCTAACATCCAGTTTCATGATGTCTCCTTAAGGGATGGCGAACAGCAGGCTGGTCTTATTTTCAACAAGGACCAGAAGGTAACCATCGCCGAGAAGCTTGCTGAACTGGGAATTCAGCGTATCGAGGCCGGGATGCCCGTAGTCTCGGAGCAGGATGCAGAGGCCATCAAGGAGATAATCAGAAGAGACCTTGGACCGCAGATCTTTGCCTTCGCCAGGTGCATGAAGGAGGACGTCAAGAGGTCTGTTGACATAGGGGTTAAGAACATCGTCATGGAGGTCCCCGCCAGCGACCATATCCTCAAGTATGCCTACCGCTGGGAGTTCGAGAAGGCCATAGAGGTGTCGATCGAAGCCACCCTTTACGCAAAAGAGAACGGGATGTATGTCTCTTTCTTCACCATTGACGGGACCAGGGCCGATATCGACGACTACCTGAACATAGTTGACAGGGTTGCTACAGAGGGACACATGGATGAACTAACAGTTGTGGATACCTTCGGCGGTCTCAACCCTCATTCGGTCCCCTACCTGATCAAAAAAGTCAAGGAGCGAATCACCGACAAGCCCATTGGGGTCCACTTCCATGACGACTTTGGCCTTGGTGCCGCCACGACCATCATGGGACTGGCAGCAGGCGCCGACATCGCCCACACGTCCATATCTGGTATCGGCGAGCGGTCAGGCAACGCCCCCTATGAGGATGTTGCCGTGTCTCTTCTCACGATGTACGGCATCGACACGGGTCTTCGCTACGAAAAGATCTATCCCCTCTCAAAGTATCTCAGGGAGATCACGGGACTGAACGTGCGTCAGAACCGAGGCATTATCGGCGACTGCGTGGCTGACATCGAGTCGGGAATAGTGGCCGCCTGGTACAAGAACGTGGAGGGTATAGCACCCCTTGAACTCTCGCCTTTCCTGTACGACCTGGTGGGCCATCCCGACACGAAGGTGGTCATCGGTAAGATGAGCGGTCTTCCAACGGTGGATATCTATCTCGACAAGCTCGGCATTCAGACCGATGACAAGGATGCCAAGGCTGAGATACTCAAGAGGATCAAGGACAAGGCCCTTGAAAAGAGGTGTCTCTTGTCCATCGAGGAATTCGGGGATATCGCAACGACGGTACTTGACAAGGCATGACCGGGATCCGGTCCCTGGCAAGACATCAAGATCCCGGCCAGCCAGCCAACACAAGCGTCGGCTGTAATGAAGTTAAACCAAAAGAGAGATGGGCACAAGACCGTCTTTGCAGCTTTCCCCGAGAACAAGCACAGGAAAAGAAACAAGACAAAACAGGGAGGTGTCACGGATGGCAAGAAAGTTGATTGCAGTAGTAGCGGTTCTTGCACTGGTTATGGGTATGGCCATTTTTATGGCTCCCGACAACGCGATGGCGGCGAAGGAGATTGTGGTCAAACTTGCCCACAACGGCAACACGATCCCTGAGGATCCCCAGAACATTGCTGTCTACGCCTTCAAGAAGATGGTTGAAGAGCGTTCAGGCGGAGCGATCCGAGTCGATGTCTACCCGGCTGCCCAGCTCGGAGATGCACGTACCATTGTGGAAGGGGTCCAGATGGGGACCATAGAGATGGGCGACATCGAGAACGGGCCCATGGGACGGTTCGTCCCGGAAGCAATGCTCTGGGATCTTCCCTTCATTTTCAGGGACATCGACCACGCTCACACAGTCCTCGATGGTGACGTGGGGCAGTTCGTCCAGAAAAAATATGATGAAGTGGGTATCAGGCATCTTGCCTACAATGACGGAGGCTTCAGGTACTTCACCAACAACCTCCGCCCCATCAATTCCATGGTTGATATGAAGGGCATGAAGATCCGTGTTATGGAAAGCAAGGTCATGATCGACACCATCAACGCTTTCGGAGCATCAGCGATCCCCATGGCCTTCGGCGAACTTTATACCGCGCTTCAGCAGGGCGTAGTCGACGGTCAGGAGAATCCTATGAACCTTATTTTCAGCCAGCGCTTTTACGAAGTTCAGAAGTATCTCTCTCTCAGCGGTCACTTCTACTATCCGCGGCAGTACATTGCGAACCTTGCCTGGTTCAGCAACCTCAGCGAAGAGCACCAGAAAGTGATCGCCGAGGCTGCCAAGGAAGCTTGCGACATTCAGAGAGAAGAGCTGGCCAAGTACGAGATCGAAATGGTGAAGGTTCTCAAGGAAAAGGGAATGGAAATCAACGAAGTAGACAAGACCGAATTCCTTAAAACCGCACAGGAAAACATCTATCCCGCATACTACGAGACCCTGGGGAGCGGAAACGCCGAATATGGCAAGGAACTTGTCGAAAGCGTCGTAAATACGAAGTAGCCGTTCAGGCTGGAGAAGGGATCAGATCCCTTCTCCAGCCTTCTCCTGTCCTGAAGGATGGGAGGATCATAAAGAAGCACGGGAGAAAACAATGGAAAAATCCGGCAACTGGAAAATCCTGAAGTACTTCAACACCATAGTTAAATGGTTCCTTGCAATTTTAATGATGGTCATTGCGGCTCTGACTTTCTACCAGGTGTTCATGAGGTACCTTTTTAACAGCGCCCCATCATGGAGCGAGGAACTTGTAAGGTTTTTGTTTATCTGGTGCAGTTTTGTCGCCGCCGCGATCGGGGTAAAGGAACGCATCCACATAGGGATCGATGTATTCGTCAGCCTCCTTCCTGCCAAGATCAGGTCTCTTACGGAAATATTGGTCAATCTGGGAATAATGGCCTTTTCGGGCTACATGATACGTTACGGATGGGCCGTTACCATGATGACCCGACGTCAGCCTTCACCAGCACTGGGACTTCCCATGAGCTGGGTTTACCTCTCAATTCCGGTTATGGGGGTTTTGCTTATCCTCTACTGTTCTCTGGAGATCATAAATATATTCAAGCACTTCTCGGAGGAGAGGAGGGCCCAGGCATGTTGATGGCCCTTGCTTCGACACTCGTTATATGTTTTCTGATAAACGTCCCGATAGGATTTGCCCTCGGCATGGCCGCTCTGGCCAGCCTTCTGGCATCTGGTTCGATGCCGATCGCCATGATCCCACAAAGAATGGTCGCAGGGGCTAACTCCTTCCCTCTTCTTGCCATTCCTTTCTTCATGCTTGCAGGGGCGATCATGGAAAGAGGGGGTGTTTCAAGGAGGATTGTCAGCCTTGCAAGTGCCCTGGTTGGGCACATCACGGGAGGCCTGGCAGCAGTTTCAATCGTTGCTTGTACCTTCTTTGCAGCGATATCCGGATCGACTCCTGCTACAGCAGCTGCTGTGGGGGGGCTTACAATACCCGAGATGGAAAAACGGGGCTATGCAAGGTCTTATGCTTCTGCTGTTGTTGCCTCTGCATCCTGTCTTGGCGTTATCATCCCACCCAGCATAACTATGGTCATTTTCGGAATAGTAGCGAACGTCTCGGTTGGCCAACTTCTGATAGGAGGCATACTTCCTGGTCTTTTCCTGTCTTTTATCCTTCTTTGCGTCAACTATGTACGTTCCCGTCAGCTCGGGTACCCTACTGAAAACCGAAGAACATGGAGAGAGCGCTGGAAAACATTTGCGGATGCAGTTTGGGGCCTGATGATGCCGGTCATCATACTCGGGGGTATCATGACGGGGGTTTTCACCCCTACTGAGTCAGCTGCCATAGCTGTTGTATATGGCCTTTTTGTAAGCTTCTTCATCTACCGGGAACTGGGCCTCAGAGATCTTGTCCCGATCTTCTACAAGGCCTCCCTGAACTCGGCCATGATAATGCTCCTTATAGCTGCAGCAAGCCCATTCGGATGGATCATGACCATTGAGCAGGTTCCACAGATCGCGTCAACGGCTATCCTTGGGCTGTCGTCGAATATGTATGTGATCTATATCCTCATGCTGGTGATCTACCTCATCCTCGGGACTTTTATGGAAACCGGGGCAATAATACTTCTGGTTGTCCCCATCTTCGCTCCTATTGCAGAACATCTCGGGATAGACATGATCCAGTTCGGGGTGGTAACTGTAATTGCCCTGGCCATCGGAATGGCCACCCCGCCTGTAGGGATCGCCCTGTTCGCCACCTGCGGAATAGCGGATATCACTATCGGTCAATTGACCAGGAAGATCATCCCCTTCCTGGTCGCTCTGATCGTCGGACTTTTCATCCTTGCCTTCGTTCCTGCAATATCCACTTTCCTGCCGGAACTGCTGTTCTGACCTGAAAACGATTGGGCCGCCGTTCCCCATTGAATTACTGGACCAGCGGCCCTTTTCCCTCCTTCATGGGTTGGTACAGATGGCAGCGAATTGAAAACTCGATTTTTTAACGGAGAAAGGGTGAAATTTATGAGGAAAGATAAGCTGTTGGATCTGGTCGAAAATCTGGGAACCGAGTACGAAAGAAAGTTCGGAGGGTGTTCCCAGTGTGTTGTTGGGGCAATAAGGGACGTCGCCGGGGGCGTAGACGACAGCGTATTCAAGGCAGCGACCGGACTGGCCGGGGGAGTGGGGCTTTCGGGTGCAACGTGTGGAGCCCTAACCGGTGGGGTTCTTGTAATAGGGTCGTTCATTGGAAGGGAGTACGATCAGTTTGCTGATCCTGGAAAAATACGGTTCAAAACCTTCGATATCTCAAGGCATCTTGTGGCTCGTTTTGAGAAGGAATACGGAAGCTCCCTCTGCCACGATATTCAGAAAAAGATCATGGGGCGTTCCTACAGGCTTTTCGATGAAAAGGAGCATAATGCTTTTATCCAGGCGGGAGGGCATGACGACAAGTGCCCAAAAGTCGCCGGGAAAGCAGCTAGATGGGTTGCTGAGATTCTTTTGGAAGAAGGATTGATACAGGAGTGATCTGTCCCAGGCAGATGTCTCAGCAACCTTTCAAATTGAATGGCTCTACAACTCAACCCAGTAGGCGCTGCCGTCGGCTCGGCGGCTGATGAAGCCGTGATCCACCAGGCACCTCCGCACAAGTACGTGGTCATCGGCGATCTTGGAAAGGATAGCGTTCAGATCCTTCTCGGAGTACCTTACCCTCGGCTCAAGGAGCTCCACTATCTTCCTGAGAAGCGCGACCCTCTCCCTGGCCTTTATTGGAAAACGGAGCAGAGTCCCGTCCTCTCGGAAGTACTTCCGTAGTATTTTCTCGTATTCCTCCCTGGTAAGAGCATACCGTTCAACAGCCCCTTTTGGTTGTTAAGCATTGACTTTATAACCAGATTTCACTCGAATCGCTGTCCCAGGAGGTCAGGACAAGGCCGATCATCTTCTGTTTTTACGCCGTTGCGAACATCCTGTGCATCCTTTTGAGGTTGTAGGCACAACAAACCAGGCTCCATTCACCTCCGGCCGCATTGTAGCCTCGAAGCAGAAACTGGCGAAATCCCATTACATGTTTGATGATTCCAAATACCGGTTCGATCCGCGCCTTGCGTTGACCGTAGATCTTTCTTCCCTCGGGAGTCTTGAGCCGGTGCTCCATGAGCAGGACGAGGTTATCGGTCTCTGGAGCCGGAGGGTTTGTCCCTTTCAGACGATCCTCAAGCGACAGGTTATGCTGCTCCCGGCCGATAGATATGTACGGGGTTATGGAGTCGCTTTCGCAACGCTCGACGTTGTCTTTGCCGAAGTATCCGGCGTCGGCCAGAAGAGCTTCTGGATATCCCAACTCCTCCGGGAGTCTTTCAAGTTCGACCAGAGTCGGTTCAAGTTCTCTTTTGTCAACGGTGGACTGGCTTACACGGTTCGCCACAAGCAGTCCGCTTTCATTGTCCACGATGGCCTGGGCGTTGTAGGCCTGCTCGAATCCGCCACCGGAAACTGGCATGAAGCGGGACTCTTCATCCGTCAGGTTGACCTGGTCCTTGTCTTCCGGACCCGGTTTCGGTTCTTTGGGAGTACGTCCACTCGCTTTCTTGCCGGTTCTTTCTTCCTTGCGCCTCCGCTCTTCAATCTTTTCTTCATACTCGCGCATCCGGCTCTCGTAGTGCTCGTTAGCCCTGCTCTCGATCTCGGCCTTGGCCTCGGCTATGGCTCTGAGACGGTCGCTTCTGCGCCTGAGTTCTTCGGGGATATCCGTTCCCGGCGCAAGCTCCGTTGTGTCGGCTGTTTCGGCGAGCCGCAGGAGATGCTTCACTTCGGCTTTGAGTTGTTTTTCGAGTTTGACGGCGTGTTTGTAGCTCAGCGCCTTGTGCTTGGAGGCGTTGGCCTTTACCTTCGTCCCGTCGATGCTGACGATACCCACTTTTTGAAAACCCATGGTGTGGGCTATCTGCAGGATGCGAACGAACAGACCGTCGATCTCCCGGAGAAAGCGCTTCCTGAAGGAGGCGATCGTGTCATGATCTGGATGACTTCCGGCTGCGATGTACCGAAACGCTACGGAGTCATACGTGGCCGCTTCGATCTTGCGGCTCGAGAAGGTCCTGTTGGCGTAGCCGTAAAAAAGTAGAGAGAGCAGAACAGATGGGTCGTAAGCTTTCGATCCGTGTCCGGCGTATGATTCGCGCAATGGAGAAAGATCCAGCATGGAGACGACTTCGACGATGAAACGGGCCATATGATCTTCCGGCAGCCAATCCTCCATGGATGGAGGAAGAATGTACGGCGTTGTGCGGTCAACTGTCATGAAATTCTCGCTCATCATCTGTCACACCCGTTCCTTAAGTGGCTTCGTTGCGATGTTTTTACAGCTTTTCCTGTCTTTAAATATATACAATCAAGAGGCTAAGCCCGACAGACTCCTAGACGAAACGGATACGTTGCCTCACCTAAGGATCTTTGCGAAAGGTATAGCATCTTCTCGAAGGGGATGGCCCGGAGGGAAGGGGGAAGGACGGGTGAGGCTCTCGATGGGTTCGAGAAGGGAAGTTATAGTGGGATCGGCGGATGAGTACCGCAAGGCATCGAAGAAGGAGAAGGGACAGATCCTGAATGACCTGGCGGTCAAAGAGGCTTGGACTTTTCAGCGGCAAAGAATCGGCATCGCGCAGGGCTATGTACAAGGCGTGGTCAACACGGCCAACGACACCGGGCAGAGCGTTAGCCTCCCCGAAGATTTAATTGGGGATTTCGTAACTCGAGCTTTTCATGTTTCAAGATTTGCGAGTCACGAGTCACGAGTAACGCGTCACGGTATATAAAAAAGGAGGTTTTCAGGATGAAGAAAGAGATCCGCACCGGAAGATCACCTGATCCGATAGGTCCCTACTCTCAGGGAATGGTAGTAGGAAACAGGGTCTACGTGTCCGGCCAGGGACCACTCAACCCCGAGACAGGGGAAACACCGTCTACGGTCGAGGAGCAGACCAGGCAGGTCATGACCAACATCAAAAACATACTGGAAGCAGGGGGAGCAACCATGGACGATGTTGTTAAAACCACGGTCCATCTTGCCGACCTGAATGATTTTGGTGCTTTCAACGGGGTCTACAAGGAATTTTTCAAAGCCCCATACCCGGTAAGAACGACCGTCGGAAGCAGTCTTCTCGATATACTGGTGGAGATCGACGTCATTGCGTATAAATAATTAGACCCGGGGTGTTGAATGCCGTGGCACGCTGGTTTCTGATAGCGGGGGGAATACTCCTTTTTCTCGGCCTGGCACTGCACTTCGCGCCATGGCTGCTGACATGGTTTGGAAGGCTCCCTGGTGACATTCGCTACCAGGGAACCAGGATCAGAGTGTTCGTTCCCGTCACTTCGATGATAATCGTGAGCGTGATCCTGACGATAGTCCTGAACCTTCTCTTCCGGAGGTAGAAGTGGAGAGTGAGGGGGTGGATCCACCGCTCACTCAAGAAATTGGAGAAAGTTGTCCCTGTTCACCACCAGAAACTCGGCTTCCGGGTAGGTCTCGAGCCACCCCTTCGGGGCGTTCGGGTGTTTCCCCCCCCACTTGAATTCGTACCCGAAGAGCTTTCCTTCCCTCTCCTCGATCAGGTCGATCTCTTTTTTGTCGTAGGTCCTCCAGAACCACTGATCGGCCTGTATCCCACGGTACATCCTCGTCTTCATACGTTCGGCAAAAAGAAAATTCTCCCAGAGCATCCCGACATCGTTCCGCATCTTCAGGGGGTTGAAGTTGCTGATAACGGCGTTTCTGACCCCGTTATCAAGAAAATAGTAGCGTGATGATTTTGTTATCTCCTTCCTCAGGTTGCGCGAGAATCCCCTGACTCTTTTCAGGACAAATGATTTTTCCAGGAGATCCAGGTATTTTTCGACGGTTTGTACGGACAGCCCAAGATTGAGGCCAAGCTCGGAAAGAGAAACATCCCTTCCGATCTGGAACGCTACCAGCCGAAGCAGGTCCATCAGTTTGTCGGAGTTGCGAAGATTCTCAAGAACCAGTATATCCCTGTAAAGATAGGTGTCCCTGAGTGTTGCGAGATAATCTCTCTTTGCGTCCGATGAACCGGCGGTCAGGACTTCCGGGTAGGAGCCGAAGACCAGCATCTCTTCGAGGGTTTCGATAACCTCCATCCCCCCCTGGAGACGCATAAGCTCCATAACAGACACCGGATAGAGGAGAGCAGTCTTCTGCCTGCCCGTCAGGGGTTCGCCCAGCCGGTTGGACAGCTCAAAGGAGGATGAGCCCGTAGCAATTACGGAAAGCTCCGGGATGTTGTCCACTATGATCTTCAGCCCCATGCCTATCTCGGGTATTCTCTGGGCTTCGTCGATAAAGATCAGGTCGTAGCCGGAGAAGGCGCCTCTCATCCTTTGAACGCTCTGGGCGGAGAAAAGCTCCTGCAAAGGTAGATCATCACCAGTGCCGGAATAGATCCTTCCTCCACGGTTATCAAGATAACTCTTCACAAGGCTGGTCTTTCCCGATCTTCGAGGCCCGTAAAGTGTAAATACTTTTCCCGGAACAACCATATCCGGCAAAGATTCCTCGTAGAAACGTCGGATCCACCCTTTCAAAAATGACCACCTCGCCTTAAACTTCAACTCTATTTTACATATTATGACGAATTCGTAAAGTAAACGTTACGAATTACGTCAAAAAAGAGGGTGAATGTTCTTCTGTTTCTTCAACGAAAACCTTCGTCTCCCGGCTGGTCGAGCCTTTCCGATATCGGTCTGACGTTCCCTCCAGGGAGGTCACCGTGTGATAGACAAGTTCGATCCCTTTCTGAAGGTTCTCGTACTCCGTCCACTCTTCCAGACAGTGGCTCCGGCCCCCTCTGCTCGGCACAAAGAGCATAGCCGTCGGGAAAACCGAAGCCATAACCATTGCATCATGACCGGCCCCGCTGATCATGGTCCGGCGCAAAAAACCCAGTTTATCTGCCTGGTCCTGAAGAATCCGGCTTGTCTCTTTATCCAGGGCAGCAAGGCCAACCCTGAGCAGCTGATCCAGCTGGAAGCTCGTTCCATCGGCCCCGGGTTTCTTCTGGCTTCGACGATCCTTGAGGGGTCGAAACCGAAGGAGGACATGGCGTCCGCGATGCTGGTGCCGTCCTCATCCCTGTGCCGTTCCAGCTCATCCAGGGTCAGGCCCAGGGCCATTGAGCGGCTGGCAAGAACCCCGGACTTGAAACGCCCGCCTTCTTCTTCGGTCATCGCGGCCGTCTCGACAGGGTGAGCCGTCCGGACATTGTTTTCCTCGAGGCAGCGGAGGATCTCCAGTCCTGTGACGACCCCGGCCTGGCCGTCAAAAGTCCCCCCGTTTTTTACCGAGTCGAAATGGGAGCCTATCATGATGGGAGGGAGGGAAGGGTTCGTCCCCTCTCGCCTTCCGAAAAGGCTTCCGGCAGAGTCTTCATAGACCTTTACATCAAGCCGTCCAAGTTGTTCCTTTAGATAATCCCGCGCCCCCCGGTCTTCAGGCGTCAGGGAAAAGCGCGTAAGGCCTTTTCCCGGAGTGGCATTGAAGAGGGCAAGCTGTTCAAGGTCCTTACGGATTCTGGACAGGTTTGTCTTCATCTGGAGTTCCTCCCCTGGAATGGCATTCTGTAACATTCGACAGATACTTTGCCTTGCTTGACTCAGGCATTTCCTGCTCCTTGTTCTTTCTCCCGGAGGGATCTCGCGAACCGGCACGATAGTTTCCTGCAAAGGTCCAGGGATAATCCGTATGGCCGGCCGGCAAGGGAGAATATCGCCGTCATGAAGGCCGAGGATAGGAAGATCTGTCTCCAGCGAAGAGAAGGACCAGGACGTAAAGGGGGACCTGGAACAGCACGAAAGCAAGGGTGTCGACCATGACGGCCTTCAGGGGTGCCTTTCTGTCTATCCCGAGGCTTCGGAAGAGCCAGTCCCGGAAGCATCCTTCGGCCTCCCACAAGAGGCAAAGATGCTAACGATCATATTAGGTGTTTGACGCCGGGCGCAACACGCCATATAAAGACCTTGTGATAAAAAACTTCAAAGATGAGCAAACCTGTGGCGATAGGGTCGGTCAATGGAGTATTCGCATCAATGAACAATACCGTATCTGTTTTCAGTGGCGCGAAATTGACGCCTATGATGTGGAAATAGTCGATTATCACTAAGGAGAGTGAGGCAATGATAGTAAAACTGCATCCGGTTCACCCGGGAGAAGTGTTGCTCGAGGAGTTTATTAAACCGCTGGATCTGAGCCAGAACAGGTTAGCGATAGATATAGGTGTCGACCCACGCAGGATAAACGAGATCGTTTTGGGGAACCGCAGTGTTACGGCGGATACGGCCTTGCGTCTGGCTCGATATTTTGGAGTTTCTCCCCAGTTCTGGCTTGGTCTGCAGGCGGAGTATGACCTGGATATCACAACAGACAAATTGGGAAGCCGTCTTGAGCGGGAAGTAAGGCCTATGAGGGTTGCAGCAGGTTCATGAAGGAAATGTTGCCTCAGCCCAGGGAGATCGCCGCGAGGCCAAGCAGGATGATGAAGGACCCCGTCATCCTGCGTTTTTTGTCCCCCTCCCCCAGAATGGTCGTTCCGAGGAATGTTCCTATCACGACGCTGACCTCTCTCGCCGGGGCGATTATGCTCAGGGGGGTTATGGCAAGGGCGTAGAGGACCGCGAGGTAGGCCGAAACGGCCAGGGCGGCGATGGTCAGGGCAGCCCTCCTGTTGTGCCACCACTGGAAGGAGATGCTTTCCCTGTCCCTCAGGGCGAGAGGGGGCAGGAGAAATACCTGGATCACTATCACGGCCAGGAAAAAGAGGGTCGGTGGGAATCTCTCCACTCCTACGGCCATCCGGTCTACTGTAGAGTAGGCAGCTATGCAGGCTCCCGTCGCAATACCCGGAAGAGGCGCAGCCCTTGAACGTGAGTCCTTCAGAAAGGGAATGCCTCCCGCGATCCAGAGGATCCCCGCTACCACAAGCCCCGTTCCGGCAAGGTTCAGCATCGTGGGGCTCTCTCCGAGGATTGATATTGCCAATAGAGTTGAAAGAAGTGATCGAAGGATCTGTTTTAGACCCAGATCCTCGAGTCCAGAATCAGGAACAGATCCCTCGCAAAAGTACCCTCGGGATGACAAAACAAAAGTGTCCGCCGGTCTTTGCCAGGGTACATCAAAAGCTTGTCATCCTAAACAGCATCTATTATGGATTTTATAAGCATTGTAGCGAAGGATCCCCTTGGGAGAAAGAACTCAAGAGTGAGCATCTGCCTTTCGGGGAAGAGATTGTCAGGTCCTTCCACCCAGTGCAATTCTTCGGGGATGACGATGGCAGGGCGGAGAAACGTAGCGAAGTATGCCTGGGTGATCTCCGGCAGGCGGAACTTTGAAAGTCTTACTCCCCGTTCAAACAGGATGCGGGAGAGTATTGTCCCTGTATCTCCGGGCATAGGAGGCATGTCGGCGGCGGGTGTCGGTATCTGCAGCCCCGAAAGAAATGTCAGGTCCTCAGGAGTTAGTTCGTCGTACTGGAGCAGTGCCCCCGTGCGGCATGGTATCTCGAAGAGTCGATCGGTCCGGCTTTTGAGCACTTCCATCAGGACGAGATTCCAGATGAAGCCCTGGTAGGAGGAAAAGTACTGTCCCATCTCCTCACGCGGCACTTTTCTGAGCGACCCGATGGGGCCCCCGCCGCTCATCAGGGCTTCCAGCATCGCCTTGAGTTGCGGTTCCGGGCATAATGGCGCCACGTCGCTCCATCTGCCCCATCTGTCCGACAGGGCGCTTTTGCGTTTTCGCGTCTCCCCAGGGGCCTCCGGGTGGCAGGATGTGAATATCCTTTTTACGGCGGCTTTGAAACGCCGCTTGACCAGCATTTCACCGATAAATCCGCCGCTTTCAACATCTCCGAACCGCTGGTCGTCGAAATAGTTGGCGAAACCGGATTCTTTCAGAGAGTTCAGCCGTTTCAACGCAGTGGTCATCTCCCCGGGGGTCAGGTCCCTCAGAACGACCTTGAACCGGTTGCCGGAGATTGAGGAAGGTCCCAGCTCAGAGTTTGAAAAACCCTCGAATTTGACCGATAGGTTGTTGCTTTTGAACGACATGTCAGTCGGGGATGATGTCGAAAAGTGTTGTGTCGTCAGCGCATAGCGGTCCTTTCTTCCACACCAGTGCAGCTCCTTCAGGGATATGCCTTTTGCACTGGCTATCTCCGCCATGGCGTCCACCGTGTTCCAGTTCCTTTTTTTCAGGCGGTATACGCGGTGCGGTGCATTTGTCCTGGTGAGAGGAGTCGACAGAACCTCTTCCACCTGAAAATCTTCCGGATTGACCTTTATCTTCAAATAAAAACCTCCTGTGGAGCTTTTAGCCCGTTCGTAAAGAATAACCCATAGTGAGATCATTTGTGTGTCCGACTGGATTACAATAAAGAAAAGTACGGAGGGATCAAACAATGGCAGAGAAAAACATACCGGAGCGCCTGTTCGACCCCGGTCTTGTACAGCTTTACACGGGCGACGGCAAGGGGAAGACGACTGCAGCGCTGGGGCTGACGCTGAGGGTTTCCGGCCACGGAGGAAAGGTGGCCTTCATTCAGTTCATGAAGGGGTGGGATTTCTACGGAGAGATCGCGGGGTTGGCCCTGCTGCCGGGAGTCCTTCACGAGAGGACCGGAACGCCGGACTACGTCTACCGCGGAAAAGAGCAGCCCGTCGACGTGGAGGAAGCGAAAAGGGGATTGGCCCTCGCCGAAGAGTGCCTGGCATCGGGCGAATACGACCTTGTCGTTCTCGACGAGATCAGTGTGGCAGCAGATTACGGTCTGGTGGATGAAGAAGCGGTTGTCAGGGCTGTCAAAGAGCGTCCTGCCCATGTGGAGGTTCTCCTGACGGGGCGTTCGGCCCCGAAAGAGTTCCTGGAGATGGCCGACCTGGTTACGGAGATGCGGGAGATCCGGCACCCCTTCACGAAGGGGATCGCCTCGCGAAAGGGCGCCGACTTTTAAACAGGACCGGGGTTACATTTCCCCAGTACTTTTCAGTTCCTGCCTTATCTGTTCAAGATAACGCTGGCTTTCACTTGAGATCCGAGTCTCCCTGGCTTTGGCCGCATGAACTTCGACAGGTTGCGAAAGGTCTCCTTCCGTCAGGGGTGCCCATCCTCCGCCCAGCACCTTGAATACGCGTACTATGTTCGAGAGCATCTGCCCTTCGCTTATCGCGTACTGTTCTTCAAAGGTGAGCAGCGCTCTCTGGGCGCCTATTACGTTGTTGAAATCCGTGAGCCCGTTTTTGTATTTGTCCTCCGCGATCTCATGTGCAGTTCGCGCCGCATCCACGCCGCGCTGGAGCGACTGGTTGCGCTCGCGCTCCTGTGTTTCCGAAGTCAGGGCATTGCGAACTTCCGCGACGGCGTTCAGCACGGTCTGCTCATAGGCCGCCAGCATCTGTTCCTGTTTCGCCGTCTGGACTTTGATATTGTTTCGAATCGCGCCGCCGTGGAATATGGGCCATGATATGCTGGGTCCGAACCCGTAGCTTACTCCATCGGGGATGGACAATCCGCCAGTGGTAAAAGATTCAAGCCCGATAGAGCCGAACAGATAAAACTTTGGCCAAAGGTCCCTTTGGGCCGCTTCCTTGCTCGCGATCTGCGCGGCCAGCCTGCGCTCGGCCGAATAGATATCCGGACGCTGGCGGAGCGAGTTCGCCGGAATGCCGACCAGATCGGTCGCTTCAGGTTTCGGAAGAGGACTGTATTCGCCCAGCATCTCTTCCAGGCTTCCGGGTACCTGACCGACCAATATTGCGAGCCTGTTCATCGTCTCCTCTATGCTGGTGCGCAGCGGCGGGACTGTCGAGCGCGTCTGTTCCATAGTGTACTTCGCCTGACTCAGCGCAAGCCCGTCCTTTAGCCCGGAGTCATACTGCGACTGGAGAAGCTCCACTGTTTCCATCTGCAGGGCCAGGTTGTTTTCGGCTACCAGAAGCCTTTTCTGCAGAGTTCGAAACGACGCATAGTTCAGGGCGACTTCAGAGGAAAGCGTCACCCATGCGTTATGGAGCGCTCCGTACTCCGCCTGTAGATCGGCTTTGCGGGCTTTGATCTTTTGTGCCTGCCCGCCGAAAATGTCGATCTCCCACGATGCGTCGATCCCAAGGCTGTAAAAATCTACGGGGCCGATCTCATTTCCTGTGGATGACCCGTTCTTCCCGGTTTTTGAGCGGGTCAGCGTGTTCGAACTGTCCAGCCAGGGCAGGACAGCCGACTTGCTGATCCCCAGCGCTGCGCGAGATTCCCTGAATTTTGCCCTGGCCGAGATGAGGTCCCTGTTGTTTTCCAGAGAGAGATTTATGAGCCGGGTCAGCGTTTCATCCCCGAGTGTATCCCACCAGTTTGCGAGGATCTCCGGAGAAGGAGCTTCCGGGACCTCGCCGCCCGATGCAAGATAGGACATCGGATATCTCCTGGCCAGCGTTGTCCAGTCACCGGCCTCGAGTTCCGCGTCTTCCGGAGCCGGAGCAATTTCCGCCGCGTACGCTCCAGAGGAGAGGAGTGCCAGTAAACATATTGACATTGTTACGACTGTCAGTTTTTTCATGATCCTACACCTCTTCTTCATTCTTCGATAACGCATTGCTGATGTGCACCTTTGTCCTCTCCCTGTATGTCTGCAGGAGGACATACAGACCGGGGATCAGAAAGATGCCGAAAACAGTCGCTATACCCATCCCGAAGAATATCGTCGTACCGACGTGGAGGCGGCTTCCTGCGCCCGCACCCGACGCGAGGAGCATGGGAGTGACCCCGATAATGCATGTGAACGCGGTCATCATGACGGAGCGGAACCGTTCTGATGCCGCGATACCGGCAGATTCCAGTACAGGCAGGCCCTTCCCCTCATGCTGTTCCCTTGCGAATTCGATAATGAGTATCGCGTTCTTTGCCGACAATCCGACAAGCAGCAGGATGCCCAATTGGGCATAAATGCTGAGTGATATTCCCACGACGAATATCCCTATCAGGGCCCCGATCAGGGCTACCGGAAGCGAGAGAATGACGCCCAGCGGCACCGTCCAGCTTTCGTACTGCGCCACAAGGAACAGGTATCCGAACAGGACGGCTATCAGCAGTATCAGGCCTGTCTGTCCGCTTGCTTCCCGTTCCTGGTATGTCATGCCCGACCATTCGAGGGAGTATCCTTCGGGAAGGGCTGAAGCAATCTTCTCCATCGCCGCGATGCCTTGGCCTGTAGAGTACCCGGGAGCCATGAAGGCTGTGACCGCGGCAGCGGGATAGAGGTTGTAGCGGCTGAGAGACCGGGGTGCAAGCTTCTTTTTGAGCGTCATGATGCTCTCCAGCGGAACGCGCTCTCCCGTCGTGCTGTTGATGTGAATGTTCCCGATGCTGGCTATCTTGTTCCTGAAGGGCCAGTCGGCCTGCACTATGACCCTGTTCACCGTTGTTCCTATATTGATGTCGTTAATGTATGTTGTGCCGAAGTATGTCTGCAGTGTCCTGAAAATGCTTGAGACGGGAACCCCTAGACTTTCCGCCTTTTCCCTGTCGATATCGAGATCGAGATGAGGCGTGTCGGAGGTATAGGCGCTGAAAGCGTAGCTGAACTCGGGCGCCTGGAAGATCTTTCCGAGGAACTCGCCGAGAACCCTGGAAAGTTTTTGCGGGTCGGCATCCTGTGTTGCCTGCAGGCGAATATCCAGGCCTCCGGCGATACCTAACCCGCTGATCGTAGGAGGCGCGAAAACGCTGATCTTTGCATCCGGAATTGAACCTCCGATGGCGCGGATCTTTCCCAGGATGCTGTCCTGGCTTAGTTCCTTCGAATCCCGGAGAGACCAGTTATCGAGGGACAGGATGACGGATCCGACGTTTTCACCGGAGTCTCCCATGATGCTGAATCCGATTATATCGATAACGTCCTTGACCCCGGGGATATCGCCGAACTGCGGCACTATCTTGTCCATCACGGCCTGGGTTCTCCCCTGTGATGCTCCTTCGGGAAGCTGTACGGCAGCGAAAACGGCTCCCTGGTCCTCGTCCGGGACAAACGCCGTCGGCGTAATTTTCATGATCCCGACCGAAGTTACAAGCACCAGTGCGAGAAGCCCGAGCGTGACGATCGTTCTACGCGCTATCCACATCGAACCCGTAACGTACTTGCTCGAGGCCCTGGAAACCATGGTATTGAACCAGGCAAGCGGCCCTGTCGTTTTCGGCCTGACATTGTTGAGCATATACGCGCACATGGCAGGGCTGAGCGTCAGTGCGACAATAAGCGAGAAGACGACGGAGAAGGATACCGTTACGGCGAACTGGCGGTATATTTCACCCGTTATGCTTCCCATGAACGCGACGGGAACGAATATCGCAAGAAAGACCAGTGTCGTGGCGGTCATGGGTCCAGTAACGTCTTTCATGGCCTGGATCGTCGCATCGACGGAGTTGGTCTTGTCCCTTTCCATTATGTACATGACCCGTTCGACGACGATGATCGCGTCGTCGACAACGGTGCCAATGACGAGAACGAACGCGAACAGGGTGAGGATGTTGATGCTGAAACCAAGCAGCATCAAACCTGTAAAGGTGGCCAGGAGCGAAATGGGTATCGCCATGACGGGAACAAGGGTGACCCGCCAGTCCTGCAGGAAGACATAGCAGACCAGGACGACCAGGGAGAACGTAAGAGCGAGAGTGAGGAGGATCTCCGAGATCGTCGACCTCACGAAGTCAGTGGAGTCATATCCTATAAGAAAGGCCGTGTCGTCAGGCAGATCCTTCTCCATATCGGCCAGTGCTTCTCTTGTTGCGGTCATGGCGTCGAGAGCATTCGATCCGGACGCCTGCGAGAGCAGCATAACTGCGGAAGGAGATCCGTTGAGAGCGCCGCGAAAGGCGTAATTCTCGGATCCGAGCTCTATTCTCGATACGTCCTTAAGCTTGACAAGGCCGCCTTCGGCTGTCGTTCGCAGGATGATGTTCTCAAACTGGCGTACGCTACCGAGGCGTCCGGTAGTCGTTAATGTATAGACCAGCGGCGTATCTGTGTTCCCCGGTGCCGATCCGATCGAACCGATGGAGGCCTGCCTGTTCTGACTCGTTATCGCATTGGCGACATCCGTCGTGCTGAGTCCCATCGAAGCAAGACGTTCCGGGTCAAGCCAGACACGAATGCTGTATTTCGCTCCCAGAACTTCAACAGCGCCCAGACCCGGCACGCGCTTCAGGCCCTTGCTTATATTGTTGTAGGCATAATCCGCCAGGAAAAGCGAATCTCTCGTTCCGTTCGGCGATATGAGGGCCAGGAACCCGAGCGTGTTCGAGAATCGTGATTCCGTCGTGATGCCGCTTGCCGTAACCTCACCCGGCAGAAGGGGAGTTGCCTGCTGGACACGATTCTGGACCTTGACCAGCGCCATATCCGTATCCGTTCCCGTCCTGAATGTTACGGTCAGCGAATAGCGCCCTGTGCTGCTCGATGTCGATTGCATGTAGATCATGTCATCGACGCCGTTGATCGCTTCTTCAAGGGGAACGCCGACGGCATTGGCCAGCGTTTCGGCGTCGGCGCCGGAATATGTGGCAGACACATTTATCTGCGGCGGTGCGACATCGGGATATTGCTTTACGGGCAGGTTGAATGCCGAGATTATTCCCGCCATCGTAAGGACAATGGCTATGACCATTGCAAATCTTGGATGATCTATAAAGAACTTTGAGAACATGGGTTATTTTCTCCTTCTGCAGGTTAGAGCGTGTCCGTGCCGCTATCTCCGGATTTTATTGTCTTCAGGTCAGAATCTGACTCCATCGCAAGCTCCGCCGGCGTTTTGGAAGCATTACCGTTCGTACCGGATATGGGCTTCACTTTCGCTCCCGGCCGGACTGCCTGTAGGCCCCTGAAAATGATCTTTTCTCCCTGCTCCAGCCCTGAGATCACTTCGCGCATCGTACCGAATTCATCGCCGAGCTTTACTCTGCGCTGGGCGGCAATATCGTCCGAACCGACGAAATATACGAAGTCGCCTTCAGGATCGGCAAGGATCGCTTCCTGCGGTATGATCGAGACAATGCGTGATTTCGCCGGTTTTACCTCGACCCGGACCATGGCCCCCGGGACAAGAACACCCTGGGCGTTTTCAAAGCGCAGGCTTATCATCATGCTCCCCGTCCTGTCGTCCATCGTGTTGTTTTCGAAGTCACGCGACCCTTTCGCCGGATACAGCTTCCCGTTTGAAAGCCGGATCGTTGCATCGTAGACAGATTCGCCCGACGACCTGAAGGCCTCGATTTGGTCGAGGTACTCCTTGTCGGGAAGAGAAAAAGTGATTCGTATGGGGTTTTTCTGGACGATCGTCGTAAGTTCCCCGCTTGAGGGCGTAACATAGTTCCCCTTCGTGAAAAGAGCCTTGCCGACCTGTCCTGAGATCGGCGCCGTTATCCTGGTATATCCCAGATCGATCTCCGCGAGCCGGAGCGTCGCCTTTGCCTGTTCCACGGCGGCCTTGCCCTGCAGTACATCGCTTTCCGACAATTCGATATCCGATGCCGAGACGCTGCGCTTGTCGGCGGCCTTGAGGCGTTCGTTGTATTTTAAAACCCTGTCGTAGTTTGCCTCGGCTTTTGCCAGTTCAGCTTTCCGCAGGGCCACTGTCGCCCTGTGCTCCCTGCTGTCGAGAGTAAAAAGAAGATCGCCGGCTTTCACCATAGATCCTTCCTTGAAATGAATCTTTTCTATCTCTCCACTGACCTGGGGTTTCAGCGAAACCGCCTGAATGGGTTCCACCCGGCCCACGTATTCCCTGCCTACGGAGAGATCGGTTTTTTCTACCGTATACAGGACGACTGCCGGCGCCTGCGGCTGCATTTGGACCTGCTCCCCGTCCGACCTGCCGCTGAGAAATGATCTTCCGAAAAAAACGATGACCGCTATGAGCAGTATCCCGGTGATCGTTTTTATCATCCTGGAATCGGGTTTGTTTGATCCCTGCGCATTTCTGTTCTGTTCCGGAGATGTCATTAAGCGTTACACCTACCCTTTCTGTCTTGTATTGTTTACCGGATCGAGCTCTTTCTTGAATGCGTCGAATATGAAATCAATATGTTCGGTCAAGTCGACGTGATAAAAATCATGCACCTGGAACATGAAGATGCCCTGGAACATGGCCGTGGTCACCAGCGACAGATCCCTGGGTGAAACATCCTTTCTGATGGTGCCTTCTTCCCGGGATCTGACGAGCAGCCTTTCCGCCATCTTCTGTTCCTGATCCATGTCCTTCAGCATCATCTCAAGGCCCTTTTTGCGGATCTCTTGGGGCCATTCCTCACAACGGAGCATCAGTCTGTGAATTTTCTTGAATTCTTCGTTCTGACAAGGTCTTCGCATCTTCTTTTTGTAATATGAACGCATGTCGTCGATGGATTCGAGAGATTCACTGTCGGTGCGAAACTCCTCCTGCATCCGGGCGTGTATATTCAGGATCACGTTGAGAAGGACATCTTTCTTGTTTTTGAAGTGCCAGTATATGGCACCCTTAGAGAGGCCGATTTTTCCTGCTATTTCAGTCATGGAGACACTTGAGAACGGTTTTTCGCTCATGATCTCAAGAGCGGCTTCCAGAAGCTGTTTCCTTGTCTCCAGAGCTTCTTCCCTTACCTTTCGCACCATTAGCGCGTACTCTCCCCCCCCCAAAATAAACGAAACCCCGAGAGTATACATACCTTCATGCATGTATGTCAATGACTCGGGGGGGCGAGTTGCCTCATTGTGGCCGGACAGGGACATGGTCCCCGACTTCAATAAGGGGGAAATGACACCCCCTCGGTGGGACAATAGACTTTATGAAGAACGAGGGTGACATCAGATTGTCTATCAGGCAGGTGCGTAAGCTTTATGTTCTTGAAGAAGTGACATGCTGGAAGATAACCAACAGGGAGGCTTCAGCTCTTGTCCGAAGCGGGGTGGTCTGTCTCCTCCAGGACCATTACCAGGATCCTGAAGGGAGCGGGCTTGAAGAACCCCTTCTTCCATAAGGGACCCAGGAAGCGAAGGAGAAGGTCCCGGATGGAGCGCTTCGGACAGATGCTCCAGATAGACGCATCCCCCTTCGACTGACTCTCGAACGGTTCGATGATCTCCCTTCACGGTGCCATCGATGATGCCACAGGCAACGTCACGGCCCTGCGGTTTGAACGGACGGAGTGTCTTGACGGCTATTTCCGCGTCCTGAAAGAGACCATCCTCGGTTTCGGGATCCCCAGGTCCATATACTCCGACGCCCACTCCATCTTCTTCTCCCCAAGACCCCGTAAAGGATCCCCTCCAGCAGTCCTCGTTCCTGCGGGCCAAAAGCAGGAAGTTGCCGAATGTTCATATCGATATTGTGGATCGCGCGTAAAGGGAACGCACTCGCGGCAAAGGTCCAATGCAAAGAATATGCATGAAGAATCAGCATGGCTGAAAGATTTAACTGTTTACTCTTTCTTTACTTTAAACAAAAGAAGTGTTAAAATATAACAGTATTCTGAATAATTCAAAATATTCAGCAGCCTCAAAGGAAACGGGAGGAATTGAAATGGGTACCAAAAGGGTTTTTCGCTTCATCGGGGTTTCGCTCGCTCTGATCGTTCTTTTTGCGACCGGGGCCCTGGCGGCAATGGGTGTAGTAGAGAACTTCACGTTCAGGGGATTTGGGCCCAATGACCTGGTCGGTGAAGGGGAGAGCAACCGTCCTGACGGGAGACCGGATGCCACGTTTTCCGTCAGTGTGTCGGGGTTTGGAGCTATTACCGGGCTTCTGCTCAGATCGGAGGACCACGATTACGCCTGGGACACGACCCAGGGCAACGGGGTATGGGGGATCCACGTCAAGGAATCCTCCGGAAAGGTCCTGACGGAAAGCAGCGGCAGCCTGTCCATGGTCCCGTTATTGATGAGGAAGGATTTCGAACTGTCGGTAGCCGACAACGGGGCTATAGCCAGGGGAGGGGAGTTCACGCTTACCGCAAGGTTTATTGATAATTCCGAGAGCAGCGCGACCATTACCATCAAACCTACTGAGACCGGATCCGATGTCAGGCTTCTCTCCGTACGATGGCAGGAGAAGGGCCCCAGGGATCTGACCGGCAGGAACGAGAACCTGCGTGGAGACGGGAGGGTCGATGACCGCGTCCGCCTTGAACTCCAGGGAGAAGGCATACTGGAATCTGTCGAGGTCCGGGACATTGTCGACGGAAATCCCACCGCCGCGTGGGACACGATCCCCGGGAACGGACGCTGGGCGATCGCTGTCGTGGAAGGCAACAAGATGGTGAACCGCAGCGACGGCAGCATCAATTTGCGGCTGTCGGGTCGTACGGTCCTTGACCTGTGGATGACCGATAACGGGGTTATCGAGGCCGGGAGGAGCCGTTTCGAGGTTGTGCTCCGGTTTACCGACGGGAGCTACCTCCAGGGGTTCATCGACGGATCGGCCAGCCAGGGTCAGTCCGAAGGGCTGGAAGCGGCCTACATCGGAGAGGGAGACAGGGACATAGTGGGGAGGAACGAGACCCGTTCCGGCAACGGAAAGCCCGACTGGAGGGTGGACGTGAAACTTGAAAACTCCGGAACAGTGACCGGAATGAAAATAACCAACGTCAAAGGTCCGGGTGGTGAATGGGATACCATTCCCGGAAACGGGAAGTGGCTGCTGGCAGTAACGCGTCCGAAGGGGGATATCCTCAACCGTTCGGACGGATCGGTGAGATTCCCCGTCACGAGCTCGAGCAATTTCGTAATCTGGATGGAGAACAACGGATCCCTGGACAAGGCTGAGACCAGGTCGGAGCTGACCGTGACCTATGATGACGGCCGGCTGCTGGAAACGGAGATCAAGCCCTACTCATCCGCGACGAATCTCAGTAATGAGGACTTCCTTGAAGCACGGCTCGTGGGAGTCGGCAATTACGACTACGTGGGGAAGAACGAAAACCTCAGGGCCGACCAGAGCCGCGATTCACGTTTCGACATCAGGTTCAGAGGCAGGGGAACATTGAACGCGATCCGCCTGGTCAACACGACCAGGGGGGGAGAGTGGGACACGATCCCCGGCAACGGCAAGTGGCTGATAGCGGTCAAGCAGCCGGATGGGTCCGTGCTTAATGCCTCGAACGGCTCCGTCAGACTCTCAGTGGACGGGACAGCTTCGCTTGAGCTCTGGGTACAGGACAACGGCACCCTCGGCGATGAGGCATCCGCCTTTCGAGTAACGCTTTCCTTCAGCGACGGAAGTGTCCTGGAAAAGGAGATCCCAGCCCGCAGTGGGGATGCCCGGCTTGATGTCGATAAAGACGAGCGCGAGCTGAGGCTGCGCGGACCAAGGCAGGCCTCCTCAAGCGACTATGTCGGTACCTACGACCGTCTGCAAAAGAACGGCAAGCTCGATTGGTACTTTAGCCTGCAGATAAGGGGCAAAGGGACGATCAAAGCGATGACGCTCAGGAATGTCGGCGCTTCCGGTGAATGGGACACCATCCCTGGTAACGGCCGGTGGACCATGGCGGTCCGCGGGAACGGGGACAGGATCCTGAACAAAAGCAATGGATCCGTTTTCTTTTCGGCGCCCCCGGAGCACAACGTCTACCTTTTTGTCGAAGATAACGGAACGCTTCAGTTGTCCAGGTCACGGTACGAGCTGGTAGTGACCTGGGACGACGGCACTACGACCAGGGTCCACGCCCAGGAATAGCAGGGGGGCAAAAGGCCGGGCAGTTTGCTGCCTGGCCTTTCTCCGGGCAGGCAGTTCCAGAGGTTTGAAATGGGCTGAAAACCAGACAGAGATCGAAAGTACGCTTGTCTGGCTTCTCCCCCCGGAAAACGGCACAGACTTACAGCAGGTGAAGTGTAATACCCCGCGGTTCTGGCAATTTCGCGGGTGCTCCCAAATTGAATTCAAAGAGGTGCATTTGCAATGAGAAAGACAGTTCTTGCTTCTTTTCTGACAGCGGCGTTCATCCTGGCGGCCATGGCTGCCATCCCTTCCGCTTCTTTCGCCATGACACCGGTCGAGCGCATTGATTCCTCCACGAATGTCGTTCTGGAAATGACCGTCGAGTATGATGTCGAGACAATGGCCGACCTGGTCAAGGGTTCCAGGGGGGTCGTTATAATCCCCCACTACTACAAGGCGGCCCTGGGTCTCGGCGGGTCCTACGGGGAGGGTCTCGTCCTCCGTCACGATCCTGAGACGGGACGATGGTACGGTCCAAGCTTCATGAACATCACAGGGTTGTCATACGGCCTCCAGATAGGAGCCCAGTCAACAGCCCTGCTTCTTGTGATCGCCAACGAGGCCGGAATGGAACATTTCTACGGCGACACGGTGAAGCTGGGTGCCGACGTAGGCGTTTCCGCCGGGCCGGTGGGGCGAGGGGCCGGAGCCGCCACGGACCAGGACCTTAAGGCCTCCATATACAGCTACTCCATGAGCAAGGGGCTATTTGCGGGGGTCTCCCTGGGCGGATCCGTCATGAGCACCGACGAGGAAGCAAACTCCTCTTACTGGGGCGCGGGTCACAACCACAAGACGATCCTTGAAAAGAGGGCTTCCGATATCAAGGTCCAGCAGCTTCTTATCGCTCTGGACAACCTGATAAGCAAGGCCGGAAAGTAGAAAACGACATATCTTCCGATCATGATCTGCCGATCCTTACTTTTTGCCCCGGGAAGGGGGTAGTTTAAATGCTGGAACTCATTGCTATAGTGCTGGTCATCCTGTGGATCCTCGGACTGGTGACTGCCAACACCATGGGCGGCTTCATCCATGTCCTGCTGGTCATAGCTGTCGTGGTCATATTGCTTCGTGTCATAAAAGGCCAGCGCATACTGTAGCGATCCCTGAGTTTCCGGAGGATCGGGAACAGGAAGGAGCAGTGTCGGGTGTGAAGTTTTTTCATGACAGTTTTTCGGACCGTCTCTTTCGTTTGATGTTTGAAAAATGTAGTCAGGTTTAGGAGGAGAGAAAATGAATGTAACCAAGATCGCTGCCATCGCCCTCATGATCGCGGGTATCCTCGGGTTGGTCTATGGCGGCTTCAGCTACACCAAAGACACACAGCAGGTCAAACTGGGTCCCATTGAAATGTCGGTGAAAGAAAAGCAGACGGTCAATATTCCTCTTTGGGCTGGTGTTGGAGCTATAGTTATCGGCGGCGGACTCCTGGTTCTTGAAAGCAGGAAAAGCTGATCCCGATTTTGATAGTTGGTGAAGTTAGCCCCCGGCTCCATGGAGCCGGGGGCTAACTTCTGCAGGCAGACAAATAACTGTCAAGTTCGATGTCATCAAGGTGTCAGGGAAACCGCCTTAAAACAGGCAGTTATCGACCGATCAGGATCAATACTCCCGCGGCAATGGCCAATACTGACATTACCAGAGGCTGTCCCTCAAAACTGAATTTGAGGAGCATGGCCAGGCCATTAACAATAAGCCAGATGCTCAGCAGCAACATGCCCAGGTTCTTCGTAACTTTCATTTTGCTCGACCCCCGCTGTGTAAAATTGCGGTTTGTGTCTTGACTTGTGATGTACCGGGAAGGGGTTCTGTTCCCCCGATCTCCCTGGATGCGGGAAAAAAGCACCTCCTCGACTTCGGGTTTCCACTGGTTTGCCAGCAGATGAACCCGCTTATGCGGAGGCTGATCCTATGTCAGAAGGAAAACCTGTGACAGGTCAAGTCACAGGTTTTCCTTCTGATCCCAGGTTTTTTACCTCTCGATCAACCCGTTGAACGAACCCCAGGCATCGTTGCCCTGGCTGGTCCATTTCCCCAGGAGCCTGTTCATGAAATCGATCTTGCCACTGAAGACTATAGGAAAAGCAGATCCAGATACGGTATAAAACTCGGTGGTCCCGTCAGGCTGGGCTGTGCCCTCGAAAAGAAGGTCACTGTAGTTCACCTGTGAACGACCTGTTCCGTAGATGGATCCGTCAATATCGACCGTGACAAGGAATACACCATAGTCCTCTGGTCCCGTGAACACTCCCCTGTAGGTACCAGCGATCTCGCTGCCGACGGCCGCAAACGACGCACCGGCAAACACAAGAATTGTTGCAAAAGCAATAACCAGTTTCCTGTTTAACATGTGAAGCACTTCCTTCCCCTGATGGGATGTATCTAAAAAAATTGTATCATATAATTGTTCAATATCCTAATTAACTGAATAACTAAATAATAAAAACAACAAACAGTCTTTGTAGGGGAGTGGTTGGATCCAAAGGAATCTCGGCAGGGTTGAAAAAGGAAAACCAGGTGTCGAACAGCGAGTGTTTTACGCCTGAAGAGTTTAATGATAATGTCATTTTGTCGGTTAGTGCTGTAGGATATTCTCGAGATTGTCAGAAAAGGGTTGTCCCTTATGACGAAAACTTTACTTCTTCTCGTTGATGGTTTCGTGATTGCCAAGGCAAGCGTCTTCTCATGGACGGTTTTATCAGGAGAGAGTAAAAAAGGATGCAGAAGTTATGATATAAGTCTGGCATAAGATCACCAAATGCATGGAAGGAGCTAACCAGAGATGACCTGGCGATCAAGGAGACTTGGGCTTTTCAGCGGCAGGGGGTCGGCATCGCGCCGGGCCATATACAAGGGTTGCGGGTATGACGATGAGGACCTCTCTCGCCCGCTGATAGGTGTGGTAAATACAGCAAACGACGCAGGGTTGGGGCACGTGCATCTCGACAGGCTCGCGGCGCGTGTAAAGGCCGGGATACTCCAGGCCGGGGGCACTCCCTTTGAATTCAGCACCATAGCCACCTGCGGTGCGGTACCCATTGGAACTCCGCATCTTCGCTACGAACTGGTCATAAGGGACGTCATTGCATCATCGGTCGAGATAATGGCTAACGTCCAGCTTCTGGACGGGTTGGTCCTGCTGGCATCATGTGACAGCATCATTCCCGGGGTCCTCATAGGGGCAATCCGGTCAGGCCTCCCTTCCATATTCCTTTCCGGGGGCCCCCAGCTCGTAACCCGTTTCGAAGGCCGTCAGGCCGTGATGAGCGAACTGGATCAGCTTGTCTTCGGCGCCCAGTACGGCGATGAGGATGTGTCAGCAAAGCTCCGCTTCCTTGAGGACAACGTATGCCCCGGCCCGGGTGCCTGTGCCCTCATGGGGACGGCCAACACAATGCAGATACTTGCTGAGGGTATAGGCATGTCACTCCCCGGATCGGCAACGGTCCCGGCCGTTTACGCCGAAAAGGAACGATTTGCCACCAGGACAGGACGCAGGATCGTCGACATGGTCAAGGAGGATCTGACCCCCCGGAAAATTATCTCCAGGGAGAGCCTCCTCAACGGGATCATCCTTACCATGGGTATAGCCGGCTCCACCAACGCCGTTCTGCACCTTCTCAGCCTGGCAAGGGATCTTGATATCGATCTGGACCTGGACGATTTCGACCGGATATCCCGGGAGGTCCCTGTGATATCAAGGGTCATCCCAACGGGGAAGGCCACCGTTGTCGACCTTCACCACGCGGGGGGAGTACCGGCGATAATGGGTGAACTGAGAGAATATCTCCATGGCGGAGTGCTAACTGTATCAGGTCTCAGAGCGGAGGAAATTTTCAATAACGAGAGATCCAAAGACCTTTCGGTTCTGACCACGGCAGATAAACCTGTCCTGGCTAACGGCGGAATTGCCGTTGTCAGGGGCAACCTTGCCCCTGACGGGGCCATCTGCCGGACCTCGACGATCACTGAAAAAGCTCTTCATTTCAAGGGTCCAGCGAGGGTCTTTGATTCGGACGAGGAAGCCCATTCCGCCGTGGTTGAGGGGAAGATCTCGAAAGGGGACGTAGTGGTGATAAGGCGTGAGGGGCCGCGTGGGGCTCCGGGGATGAGGGAGATGATGATGACCACTGACGCGCTTGTAGGGCTGGGAATGGGACAGGAGGTCTTTGTAGTCACTGACGGGCGCTTCTCCGGTTTTACCGAAGGCGCCGCAGTGGGACACCTGTCTCCTGAAGCCGATGTCGGCGGTCCCATCGCCGTGATCCGTGATGGGGACATTATCTCCATCGATATTCCTGCCCGCAGGGTAGACCTCGACATTCCGGCTGAAGAGATGAGAAGGCGGCTTTTGGAGTGGACACCGCCGCAACCAAAGGTGGGCCGGGGGATACTGGGGCTCTGCGCTAAGACAGCACTTCAGGCTCACCTGGGGGCGATGCTGGAGGACAGGGTGTAGCATGACTCGTGACTGGTAACTCGTTACTCGGAAACCTGAAGAGCAAAAAGCGTAAAGCGTAACTGGTAACTCGTTACGCGAAACTCGGAAGATCCAGGCCTGGGAGCCAGTGAACGATGAAGGAAAAGCCCAACATAGTTGACTCCCGAAAAACGTGTCGGGGTCTTTGTAAGATTTTTTAACCTTTCCAGTCACGAGTCACGAGTCACGAGTAACGCGTCACGGTATTAAAAAAAGGAGGTTTTCAAAATGAAGAAAGAGATCCGCACCGCGAAGTCGCCAGATCCGATAGGTCCCTACTCTCAGGGAATGGTAGTAGGAAACAGGGTCTACGTGTCCGGCCAGGGACCGCTCAACCCCGAGACAGGGGAAACCCCTGAGACAGTAGAGGAGCAGACAAGACAGGTTATGACTAACATCAGGAACATTCTGGAGGCCGGCGGTGCGACCATGGACGATGTTGTGAAGACCACCGTTCACCTGGCAGACCTGAAGGATTTCAAGGCCTTCAACGGGGTATACAAGGAATTCTTCAAAGCCCCATACCCGGTAAGAACGACCGTCGGAAGCAGTCTTCTCGATATACTGGTGGAGATCGACGTCATTGCGGAGATCCAGGGGTAGATCGTTGGAGACTGACTGATACGGAGAAAAGCCGGGTTTGTGTAAAGAAACGTAAAGAGGTCTTAACACGATAAAACCTTTCTTGACCGCAAGGGGGTTCCTGAGGAAGTACTATTTAGAAAAACTTCCTGCCGGGAGGAAAAAGCCGTGGAGCGAATACTGCTGGCTGATGATGATACGGGCCTTTGCGAACTGTTGACGGAGTTTCTCGAGTCGGAGGGGTTCAAGGTCGAGTCGATCCATGATGGTGCAAAAGCAGCTTCGAAGGCGCTGGCCGAACGTTTCTCGCTGGTGATCCTTGACGTGATGCTTCCGGGCCTTTCAGGAATGGAGGTACTCAAGGAGATACGGCGGAGATCCCAGGTCCCTGTGCTGATGCTGACTGCGCGTGGAGACGATGTCGACAGGATCGTCGGCCTGGAGTTGGGGGCAGACGACTACCTCCCCAAACCCTTCAACCCCAGGGAACTTGTTGCCCGCATCAGAGCCGTACTCAGGCGGGGAAGGATGGAGGGGTCTCCGGACTCAAAGGCCAGCGTCTACAGGGTAGGCGACATGATAATTGACACGGCCGCAAGGCATGTCAGTTCCAGCGGATCGAGGATCGATCTTACCACCGTAGAGTTCGACCTCCTGGAAACCCTGGCCCAGTCGGCAGGAACAGCCATGTCTCGGGAAATACTTGTCAGGAACGTCCTGAAAAGATCCTTCTCCCCCTTTGACAGGAGCCTTGACGTACATGTCAGCAATCTGCGCCGCAAGATCGGCAATTATTCCGACGGATCGGAGCGTATCAAGACGGTAAGGGGTATCGGCTATATTCTTGCCCTTCCGCCGGAGGACAGCAAGTCGTGAAGGGTTTAAGGCTGTTCCAGAGGATATTTTTATGGTTCCTTGGAGCAATGCTCCTTATGGCTGGTGTGAGTGTTCTTCTGACGGTTTTCATGACAAAGCAGGGAATAATACTCACAGGCCAGCAGGAAGTTCTCTCAGGTGCCCTGGACAGGAACGGCAACAGGCTTCTGGGGATCATCGAGTCAGAGGCTCCTTCACTTCTTGCGGAAGAGGTCGAGAAGATCCGCCAGGACACGGGCCTGATGATCTTTGTCTTCGACGAGAACGGGATCCCGGTACAGGTTGAAGAGGGGGCTCCCAGGGAATTTCTGGAGCGACTGGGGAAGGACGCCGTCAACCTTCTCTCCCAGGGGACCACTTTCCAGGTCAGGCGGGACTTCTCATCGGTCTACAGCAAGATGGAGTCCTCCTCGGGGGAAAAATATGTCCTGGTAGGATCGTTGCGAAGTTCCCCCTACATAGCAAAGGTCCTGACTGGCAACCGGAAGGCTCTCTTCATTCACTTGATGGGCCTGCTGGTCGTGGCCCTTCTTTTTTGTGCAATCCTGGCCAGATACCTTTCAGACCCGCTGGTCAGGCTCAGTCGCACAGCCAGGTCTGTCTCGGATGGCGATCTCGATGCACCTGTCGATGAGCTTATAAAGAAACGTTCCGACGAGATAGGAGAACTGGCGCGGACTTTCGACGCCATGACCAGGCATCTGACAACTCTTCTCGAAGCCCAGAGAAGACTGATCAGAGACATATCACATGAACTGCGGACACCCCTGGCACGGCTAGGCGTCGCCCTTGAACTTTCCAGGAAGAAAGCAGGTACGAGCGCATCGGAATCACTTGACCGGATAGAAAGGGAGTCGGAGGTCCTTAACGACATGATAGGCAATCTCCTCTCCCTTTCGAGAGTTGAGGCCGAAATGGAACACGCTTCTTTCGAAAAGGCGGATCTGCTGGCTATTCTGGACAACGTGGTCGAGGATGCCAACTTTGAGGCGAGAGCGGTAAACAAAAGCGTGATCATGACCTGCCCCGAAAGCCTTGAGGAGATAAGGATGAACCCGGAACTGGTCCGCAGGGCCGTGGAGAACATAGTCCGCAACGCTGTCAGGTATACCCCGGAGGGAACGTCGGTCTCGGTAGCCGTCGAATCCGGATCGGACAATAAAGGTGTTGTGGTCAAGGTTACCGATCACGGTCCGGGAGTTCCGGAAGAGGAACTGGAACTGATCTTCAAGCCATTCTACCGGACTGAGGCTTCCCGTTCCCGAGACACTGGCGGTTCAGGCCTTGGCCTGGCAATAGCACAAAAGGCTATCCTTGCCCATGGAGGGAGGATCCACGCCGAACTTCCCCCCGGGGGAGGTTTGCTTGTGGTTATGTGGCTTCCCGTCTGATCACCTCCGCGGGTCGATATCCTTTATCCGGGTGATGATGCTCCAGGATCTTCCAGGAGTGAACGTCACCCGGTTTTGCATTTGAATAACCCCGAAAAGAGCCTATAATTGACTTTCCATGCGGATCAGTTCAATGAAAGGTGAGACAAGTCCTTGGGGAATACACGATTGACACTTCCCGTCGTAGTGGCCCTCTTCTCAGTCTATTTTTTCTGGGGAACGACCTACCTGGCGATGAAGTTCGCTATTGAAGCATTTCCACCCCATATCATGCTGGGGATCCGTTTCATGATAGCCGGAGCCCTGATGTTTGCCTGGGCATGGATCAGGGAAAGGCCAGACATCACCTGGAAACAGTGGCGGGGTGCCTCTGTTGTTGGAGGGCTTATGCTGCTGGGGGGAACTGGTGGTGTCGCATGGTCGCAGCAGTATGTCCCCTCAAATATAGCGGCCATTGTGGTAGCCGCAATGCCGCTGTGGATAGCGCTTATCCGTTGGATCGCGCTCCGGCACGACAAGCCGGGAAGGCTGGCAACTTTAGGCCTTCTGCTGGGTTTTGCCGGGATAGTTATGCTTGTCCGTTCTACAAGCGGACCTTCCGCGGCCCAGGGGCACCTGGCAGCCCTGGCAATGCTTGTTTTCGCGTCGCTGTTATGGGCATCGGGGTCACTCTTTTCCCGCGTGGCGGACCTGCCGGAGTCCCCTGTCCTTGCCATCTCCATGCAGATGCTAACAGGGGGTTTTTTCTGCCTTGTCGCAGGGCTGGCTATCGGGGGGGCTGGACAGATCCATCTCACTGCCATCTCCCTGCGTTCCGTGGTTGCCCTGGGGTACCTGGTGACCTTTGGATCGATCGTAGGTTTCAGTTCATACATATGGCTTCTCAAGAAGACAGACCCGGCCCTGGCATCAAGCTACGCCTATGTCAATCCGGTGGTGGCAATTATCCTGGGGTGGCTTTTGGCTGGGGAGAGCCTTAACGCCGGCAGTCTGGCGGCAGCGGGAGTCATTCTGGCGGGTGTTATTCTTATAGTCAGGGGAACGGTAGCCCCGGCAATTCAAACAGATTGATGGACTGGGCGGAAAATATCACAGAAGAAAGGGCGGCCCCTTTTGAGGCCGCCCTTTCTGTTTTCTAACCCTTACTACCGCCATCCTTTTCATATTGCGGTTTCTTTGGCAAAGGCGGCGCAGGTTTGTTCTGTCCCGGAGGAGGTCCGGGTTTGTTCTGTATCTTCGGTGGTGCCGGTTTGTTCTGTATCTTTGGAGGCCCCGGGTTATTCTGTATCTTCGGTGGTGCCGGGTTGTTCTGTATCTTCGGAGGCCCCGGGTTATTCTGTATCTTCGGTGGTGCCGGTTTGTTCTGTATCTTCGGAGGCCCCGGGTTATTCTGTATCTTCGGTGGTGCCGGTTTGTTCTGTATCTTCGGAGGCCCCGGGTTATTCTGTATCTTCGGTGGTGCCGGTTTGTTCTGTATCTTCGGAGGCCCCGGGTTATTCTGTATCTTCGGTGGTGCCGGTTTGTTCTGTATTTTCGGTGGCGCCGGGTTATTTTGCATCTTTGGAGGCCCCGGGTTGTTCTGTATCTTCGGTGGGGCCGGTCTCGTGTTCGGCAGTTGCCTTGGAGCCTGTTCCCGGATCATGGAATCGAAGGTCCTTCTCTGCTGATCGTCAAGGATCGTCCGGAACCTGTCCCTTGCATCTCTTGGAGGTTCAAGGCTTTCCCTCCGATATTTCAGCAAGTCGTGCCTGTACCTGTCGATATCGCGGAAAGAGTTGCGGTCCCAGTTCCTGCGCAGGTAATCCTTTTCAAGGTCCCTGTACCTTTTGTCCCTTTCCCACTGTCTGGAGTAAAGATCCCTGAAATACCTGTCCATGTCTCGCCGTTGCTTCTCGTTTAGACGCAGCCTTCTGTCCCAGTCCCTCATCATTTCCCAGTGATAGCGTTCGTAGTCCCGCCTGTAATCCCGTCTGTAGTAGTAGTCGTCGTACCAGCGGTCGAAGTATACCGTGAAAGTGCGACGCTGGTTCATGTTCAGGATATTGAAGAACAGGTAGAGGAAATCGTCGACCCTGATCCACTGGCCCTGTCCGTAGCCGTAGCCGTAGTCGTAGTCGTAGTCGTAATATCTGTCGTTGTCCTGAGCCTGGCTCAGGAGTATGCCAAAGGTCAGAAGAGTCAGGAAAGTCTGAAAGTTGTCGCTCCTTCTTTCGATCACGACCCTGGAACTGCCGCCTGGTCTTGTCATTCTGCCCAGATTGAACAGGACGTCCAGGTCTCTGGAGTAACGATGGTCAGGACGGTAGCCCCAATCCCTGCTTCGAAGCTCCTGGAAGGAACTTCTCTGGCTGGGAGAAAGATTCAGGGTCCTCATCAGATCCGGAGAGAAAAGGCTGTCCACTTCCTCCTCGGACCAGTAAACTACCCCGTCAAGTGAAGGTTCTCTTGCGTGAGCTGCAACAGGAAGGCCGATGCCCAGGAATAATCCTGCGATTACCAGCCCAGCCACTATTTTTTTCATTTGGGTTTACCTCCATTTCTTCAAAAGGTTGCCCTTCTGCAATTCGGAACCTTTTTACGATCTTATTCTAAAATGGTTTTCCTTAAGGTGCTCTTTTGAAATGTTAAGAATTGTATAGAAGAAGAATTTAATGCTTTTGGCTCCGGATGAGTCCTGGAAGCATTTCAGGATACTACCGGCAGCAAGGGAAGCGGGCGTCTTGAAAATATCCGCTTTCCCTTGAACTTCCTGCCTGTCAGTTCTTGTCAGGTTTCTTTATCGTCGAGCCGTCGCTTTTCCTCGGTCCCTGCTTTGGCTCCGGGTTGTTCTGCCCTGCTGAGGGTCCTTCATTCTTTTTTACAGTTGCAGGAGATTGTCTGTTCTGCTGAACAGCGGGTTTCTGGTTATGTTTGACCTCCACCGGGACCTGGTTCATGTTTGTCACTTGCGGTGAGGAGTTGTTACTGGCTCCAACGGATGCCTGGCTTGTATGCCGCGGCTGCCTTGAGGCTATATCATTATTAAGGGAATCGAAAGTCCTTTTTTGCTGTTCGTTCAGCACTGAGCGGAACCTGTCCCTTGTCTCGATCTGTGGAGCCAGACTCTCCTTCCTTGCCCTGAGGAGTTCTTCCCTGTGCCGGTCAAAGTTCTGTGATGAGGATCGTTCCCAGTTCTTTTTCAGGTACTCCTTCTCCATATCCCTGTAGCGTTTTTCCAGTTCAGCCTGCCTGGAATAGAGATCTCTTATAGAGCGATCCATCTCAAGCCGTTGCTTTTCGCTAAGGCGCAGGCGGCTTTCCAGGTCCCTGCAGGTATCCCACTGGCACCGGTCACTGACGCGGCAGTCTGTGCTTCGATAGAAGCGGTCTTCATACCACCTGTCGAAATAGATTTTGAAGGAGTAGCGTTGGTTCATGTCCAGTATTTGATAGAAAAGGTACAGGAGATCATCGATCCTTATACCCTGATCGTAATACCCGCGATCGTCCCTTGCCTGGCTGATCATGGTTCCGAAGGCCAGGATGGTCAGAAATGTCTGAAGGTTGTTGTTCTCCCGCTGGATCACTACCCTTGACCCCGAGCCAAGTCCTCCCATCCTGAAAATGGCTTCCAGCTGACTTGAATAACGGTCGTTGGAATGATAACTCCAGTTCCTTTTCAACAGGCCGTCAAGCGAGCTTCTCTGGCTCGAAGAAAGGTTCAGCTTTCTCACCAGTTCCGGGGAAAAGAGGCTGTCCACTTCATTCCGTGACCAGTAGAGCACCCCGTCAGACCAGTTCCCGATCGCGGAAGCACTTGCGGGAAGCCCGACGCCCATTAATAGACCTGCCATTACAAGGATCGCCACGAACTTCTTCATGGTGGTATACCCCCGTCCTTCTCAGGATATTCAAAGAAATTTGTTCCTTTTCGGGGGTATTCTAGAATTCCCTTCCTTAACGTGTCCTATCGTAATGTATAGAAATGTATAAAAACATGTAATTTGGAAAGCTACGTGCCAAGCGCTGCCTTCATGACTGCTCCGAAATGTAGGCTTGCGGCAGGACATTACACATCATTCGATATCATGCATGGCCTGGGCGCGGGCTTCATTCGAAAGAGTCCGGCCGCGGGCCGAAGCTGCGCCTATGGCCTTCATGAAAGCAGTCCGTATCCGGCTTTCCTCAAGTTCGTAAATACCGTCGATAGTAACCCCTCCCGGCGTAAGGACCATATCCCTCAACTCCGATGGGTGCTTCCCTGTTTCCAGGAGCAGGCATGCCGCACCGATAGCTGTATGTGCGGCAGCCTTGAGGGCGAGATCTCTGGGCAGGCCCTCCCTGAGAGCCCCGTATATCATCGATTCTACAACGGTGAAGATGTATGCAGGGCCCGAGCCTGACATGGCTGTAAGGACATCGAGATACTGCTCTTCAACCTGCTGTATCTCCCCAAGTTTCATAAGCACGTCCTCAAGTATCGTCTTTTCTTCGGGCGAGATATCCCGCCCTGGCGAAAAGAGTGTGTAACCTTTCCTCACTCCAACGGCGATGTTCGTCATTGCCCTTACAAATTTGCACCCCGGAGCGGCAAGGCGCAGTATGTCAGTCGATATTGCCGCAGCGAAGGAGATAACCGTCTTTCCTCTGGCCGCTTCCGCGATCTCTTTGAGAACCGGGACAACCTGTACCGGTTTTAACGAAATTATCACCAGGTCCGCTTCTGCCGCCGCTAGACTGTTGTCCGAAGTGACCCTGATCCCTTTTTCCGCAAGACGTTCAACTTTCTGGATGTTTCTCCTGGTTGCCGTCACGGGATAATACGGGGAGATAGCCTCCGATATTGCTCCCCCTATGATGCCCGCACCGATGACACAAACCCTGGTCTCGTTCTTCCCTTTCATGCTGTTCCCTCCCCAAAAATAAAAATGGGCCGCCGACCCGGAAGTCGGCGGCCCTTGATTCTCTTCGTTCAACCTGAACTCAAATATTGATCAGGACATGACCAACCCTTCCCGGGAAATATTTCTTCGGGTACGCGGCGGAACGCACGGGTTAGGTCGAGCTGTCCTTTTCAAAATGTCGATCATCGTCATTCTCCGTCAGTGTATCTGAGTCAGGATAATTGGTGAGGAGGATAGCCTTTATTGAAGGGCCCGTCAATAGGCAGTCTTTACATAGCAGTCTTTACATAGCAGTCTTTACATAGGCAGTCTTTACATAGGCAGTCTTTACAGAAATTGTGCAGCAGGGTTGAATTTTGGGCTACTGATGGGTAGTCTTTCCACCAGGAGGGATATTGATGGCAAGATGGCTCATTGTCGCAGGCGGACTGCTGATCCTGCTGGGACTGGCACTTCACTTTGCCCCATGGTTGTTGATGTGGTTCGGCAGGCTGCCCGGCGACATCAGAATAGAAACGGGGAGGTCGAAGGTTTTTATACCACTAACCTCCATGATCATCGTCAGCGTTGTCCTTACGCTGGTGGTGAATCTGTTTTTCCGGAGATAGAACAGGGACAGGAAGAGAATCCCGAAGGGTCGCAGACGGCAGGGATAGCCAGGGATGTTAAACTTGTTAAGTTCCCCCCTTGAAAACCACCTCAAGATATTGCATCAGGGACTGGATATCTAAGCGAACAGTCCCCCCCAGGGACAGGTGATCCACTTCCCTTACCTGCTCTTGGTGATATTGGTGCTTCTAGCCGTCATTCCCCAGTTTTTCTTATTTCTTCTATTTTTCTGACAACTGACCTTGCGATCTCTTCCACTTTCAGATAATCCCCATTCCGGGACGCAGGGTTGGTAAGAGCCCCTCCCATTCCTACAGCAAAGGCGCCTGCCTTTATCCACTCATCCAGGTTATCAGGGGAGACCCCTCCGGTGGGCATCATTTTTGCGAAAGGCAGAGGTCCAAGAACAGCCTTTATAAATGAAGGGCCCAGGACTTCGCCAGGGAATATCTTAACAACATCAGCACCCAGTTCCATTGCGCTCACTATTTCTGCCACAGTGCCCGTTCCTGGAAGGCATGGAACGGAATACCTGTTGCACATTCTCAGTACTTCAGGACTTAAAAAAGGAGTCACCACATAGCTGGCACCAGCCAGGATGCATAGTCTGGCTGTTTCGGCATCAATCACCGTTCCTGCACCCAGTATCATTCCATCACTGTCGTAGATCCCGGAAAGGTCCTTCATTATGTCGAGGGCTCCTGGAACGGTCATCGTAATCTCCACGGCAGGGATCCCTCCCCTGAAGACAGACTCTGAAAGTTTCCTGCCCTCATCCTTGTTTTTTGCCCGGATGACAGCTACGACACCCTTTTCCTCAATTTTTCGGAGAATCTCATGTTTTCTAATCGAACTCTGCAAATGGATCACTCCTTTTTGCTTGTGAAAAGGACAAAAAGATTGTATCATCTGGTTGTCATAAATACCAAAGAACGGAAAAGAGGTACGATGAGCGGAACAAATAAACCAAGTCTGCAACTTCTTGAAAGGGCCATCACCATCCTGGATTTTATTGCGCTCAAAGCCGGGTCTTCGTCTTTTACTGAGATTGTTGAGGGCACAGGCATTTCCAAACCCTCAGTGCATCGGATCCTTGCAACCCTTGGAAATTTCAGAATCTTAGTCAGAGACGAACAGGGGGGATATATTCTAGGCCCCAGGATAATTGGTTGGTCCAGGAGTTGTATCCAAAGCCACGGCCTACTTTCCGTCGCAAAACCCTGGCTTGACCTGATATGGAACGAAGTAGGGGAAACCCTGCACCTGGTTAGTTTTGAAGATGAACAGGCTTATTACCTTTTCAAAATGGAAAGTCGCCACCCTCTTCAGATGCGCTCAAGAATGGGGGATCCCATAGCCCTGCATTCTACGGCTGCAGGAAAAGCCATCCTCTTTTCCCTCCCCGAGGATAAACTCGGAAGCATCCTTAAAAAAATCAACCTAAACCCAAAAACCAAGAAAACCATAACTGATCCAGTCGCTCTGAAAGAACAGCTGCAAAGTTTCAGGACACAGGGTTTCAGCGAAGAGGTCGAGGAGAATGAGCAGGACATCCGCTGCATGGCCGCTCCCATCCTTAACAATAGGGGATTTCCCGTCGGTGCTGTCAGTATTACTTGCCCAACATACCGGTGTGATGATCTGAAGGCCCAGAAAATGGGGAAATTTTTGGCCGAGACACTGCCTAACCTTTCTTATGAACTAGGTTACAACCCTCAAAAGATTCAAGGAGGTGTCACCATTTGAGAGAGATCAGGAAGATCAGGGTTATCCAATCGATAGGGGCTCTGGGGGTTGTAGGGATCATTCGAACGGAATCCATCGAGAAGGGTATTGAAATGGGAACGGCAATGATTGATGGAGGTCTTGGCATTGTTGAGGTTTCTCTGACTTTTCCCGGTTCTTTGAAGATCATTGAGGGTATCGCAGATAGAAACCACGGGAAGGATTTCATTCTGGGGGCAGGAACAGTGGGGGATGCCTCATCAGCACGGGTAAGCATTCTTTCCGGGGCCGAATTCATCGTGAGCCATGCCCTGTCTGAAGATGTCGTTGTTACCTGCAACCGTTACGGTGTAGCCTGTGCCCCCGGGATTCAGAGCGTCTCAGAAGCTGTCCGAGCTATGGAATTGGGCTGCGATGTGGTAAAGGTTTTCCCCGGTTCAGTATTGGGAACGGAATTCATAAAGGCCGTTCATGGACCACTACCTCATTTGGAAATGATCCCCGTCGGAGGGGTTACTTCACAGAACCTGAAGAAATGGTTTGATGCTGGAGCGTATGCTTTAGGTCTCGGGAGTGATCTTACCCGACACCTGGGGTTGGATGCTGATTACGCTGTCGTCAGAGCCAAAACTGAGAATTTGCTAAAGGAAATAGATTCAATTCGATGTCCGATTAAGGGCTGACCTGAAAGGGAGAAAAGAGAATGAGCAGGTTCGTTACCTTTGGTGAAGTCATGCTGAGACTGACCCCTCCGGGTAAGGATTTGATCCTTCAAACTCCTGTTTTTTCTGCTACTCCGGGCGGCGCAGAAGCGAATGTGGCTGTGTCCCTGGCAAATTATGGAGAAAATGTAGCCTATGTTACTGCTTTGCCTCCATCAAACCCTATCGCCGAATCAATTGTTTCCGAGATCAGGAGATTCGGGGTTGATACCAGTTTTATCAAGCGTTCAGGATCAAGGGTGGGGCTGTATTTTACCCAGACCGGTTCTGCTATGAGACCTTCCAGGGTTATTTATGACAGGGCCGGATCAGCTATTGCAGATGTGCGTCCAGGGGATTTTGACTGGGACAGTATTTTGGACGGGGCTCAATGGTTCCACGTAACCGGCATTACGCCGGCAATCGCGGAAGGTGCGGCCATGGTTACTTTCGAGGCTCTGGGAAAATGCAGAGAGAAGGGAATTACTGTTTCCTGCGACCTTAATTACCGGAAAAAGCTGTGGAAATGGGGAAAGCAGGCAACCGAGGTTATGACCGAAGTCGCAAAATACGTGGATGTAATGATCGCCAACGAAGAGGACTGCCAGAAGTGTCTGGGCATTGACCTTGATGTGGACGTTACATCCGGGGAACTTGATGTTTCGAAGTACCGGAAACTGGCTTCGATAGTGATGGACGGGTATCCGAACGTCAAATACCTTGCGGTGAGCCTGAGAGAAAGCATAAGCGCAGATCACAATAACTGGTCGGGCGTTCTTGCCTCCAGGGACGGTTTTTTCGAGAGCAAAAAGTACCCGATAACCGACATTGTAGACCGAATCGGCGGAGGTGATGCTTTCGGGGCAGGGTTGATCTACGGACTGAATCATTTTGATTCAGGAAAAGATGCCATTGAATTCGCAGTGGCGGCATCAGCCCTGAAGCACACGATCTATGGTGATTTCAACAGGGTATCAGTCCAAGAAATTCTTGGATTGATAGAAGGTGACTTATCAGGAAGGGTCCAACGTTAGCGACAGGAAATTGCTTTTTGGAATTTGTCTGAGATTCTGCAAAAGGCCTGGGTTGCAAAAACGAATTTCCAAGGAGGGATCCATTATCACAGGAAAATGAGAGCTAACATTCGTTAGGGAAATACTGCCCAGAAGAAGTTGTAAGGCTTACTAGATTGAAGGAGGGATCAAGAGATGTTTCCTAAACATTCCAAGTTCCGTGTTTTGTCGCTTATTTTTGTCGCGATTTCTTTGGTGCTGTTCGCAGCCCCGATGTCTTTTGCGGCAGAAAAGGGTACTTTTATTGTTGGAATGGAAAGAATACCTGGAGTCCTTTATCCAAGTGCGACTTCTGATCTTCCAGATATTGCAATGAATTTCTTCCTTTACGATGCCCTTGTAACAACCGTCAACGGTGAGATCAAACCTCTGTTGGCTGAGAGCTGGGAAGTTTCAGAAGACGGGCTGGAGTACACTTTCCATTTGCGCAAAGACGTCACCTTCCATTCTGGGCGCAAGTTCACTGCCAAAGATGTCAAAGCTCATTTTGATAACTGGAAAAACCATCCAACCAGTGCCAAGATAGCTGCTCTGGAATCCACATCAATTGTGGACGATTACACCGTTAAATTCAATATGAAATTCGCCACCTTGGTTTTCCTGAACATGATCAGCCAGACGGAGTGGAGTTACGGTGGTATCCCTGATTCTGTGGCAGTGCAGGAACAAGGCCAGGATTATGGAAGGATTCCCGAAACCATTTCCGGCACCGGTCCCTTTAAAATGATTAGCTGGACCCGAGGAGACAGGATCGTTCTCGAAAGAAACCCTGATTACAAATGGGGACCCGAGCCTTATAAGAACAAGGGGCCTGCGAAGGTTGAAAAACTTATCATCAGATCCATTCCTGAAGGTGCTTCACGCACTGCAGAGTTGAGGACCGGCGGGATCGATTTGGATATCAATCTGCAGCAGCAGGACGTGAAAACCATCGAAGATCTTAAGGGATTCACGGTTTTCTCGGCCCCCAAGATTACAGCACACCATATGGGGTTCAACATGGCAAAAGACTTGTTCCAGGATGTCAAGCTGAGAAAGGCAATGGCCCATGCTGTCAATCAGGAGGCAATAATAAAGACTATCTATAACAACTATGCGGACATGGCTTATGGTCTTTGGAGCCCCGCAGTTGACGGGCATACTCCTGAAGACGAAATGAAGAAATATTTCCATACCTTCGACCTTGAGAAGGCGAAGAAACTTCTTGATGAGGCCGGATGGAAAAAAGGTTCAGACTGGGTACTCGAGAAGGATGGACAGCCATTGAGGGTCACGATTATTGTTTACAATGAGAATGCAGAGCGTATGATGCAGATCGTTCAGGCTGACATGAGAAAAGTTGGAATTGATTTCCAGATACGCCGTTTCGAACATGCAGCATGGAGACGGGCTATTGAAAACGATGAACATGAAATGTACTACGTCGATGGGACCCATAGTACTGCTGACCTATCCTACTGGTTCATAAGCAAGTCCATACCCTATCCAAACAATGTCCATCTTGTCGACATGGTTATCGATTCACTTTACGACTTGTCACAGAGAACCCTTTATCCTGAAGTTAGGACCTTTGCTTTCCAGAAGATCGACCAGCGGCTGGTAGATGGAGCAATAATAATCCCCATGCCTCGCAATCGCTGGCTAATAGGCATGAACGAATCTGTAAAGGGTCTTGTTTTCGATCCTATCCACGGTATGCACAAGCTGATCGACGTTCACAAGGAATAGATCTTCCTGTTTTTTCGGGGCGCAGCCGATCGTTTCTGCGCCCCGAATTTAATTTTCAGGCGGAGAAATCGGCTGAAGTCATCCGTGCGGCACTTCAAAAGGGGTGGTGTTTTTGCTGGTCTATCTTGCCAGGAGACTATTAGCAGCGATTCCTGTCCTACTGGGAGTAACCGTTGTCGTATTTCTTATGATCCATATCATGCCAGGGGACCCGGCCCAGATGGTGGCAGGTTTTGACGCGCCGAGAGAACAGATCGAGAAGATACGAGTGGAGCTTGGTTTGGACCAGCCGCTTATCGTACAGTACGCTAAGTACATGTCCAAACTTTTGAAGGGTGATCTCGGGAGGTCGCTCCATACAAGACGCCCGGTTATCCGGGACCTTGTAGACCGTTTCCCGGCAACTTTTGAGCTGACCTTGGTGAGTATTTTTATTGCTATAGTTTTCGGCATACCTATTGGAGTGCTTTCTGCAGTAAAGCGTTATAGTCTGGCTGACCATGCGGCTATGACAACGGCCCTGTTTGGCCTTTCAATGCCGATTTTCTGGATAGGGATCATGCTGATGTTTGTTTTTTCCCTTCATCTGGGGCTCCTTCCCGTTTCTGGCAGAGGAGGGGCATTCTATACCCTTTCGGGTTTACGCCACCTTGTTTTACCGTCGGTTACTCTTTCGCTTGCACCTCTTGCGATGATAGCCAGGTTGACCCGTTCCTCCGTTCTTGAGGTTTTGAAACTTGATTACGTTACTGTGGCTAGATCCAAGGGGCTCAAGGAGAGCATTATCCTTGTAAGGCATGTTTTACGCAATGCCCTTATACCGGTCGTTACATTTGTGGGACTTGAATTCGGAGCCTTACTTGGAGGTGCTGTTGTTACAGAATCCATATTTGCCTGGCCCGGAGTTGGCAGGTTTCTTTTAACTTCGATAGAAGGTCGGGACTATCCGGCGATTCAAGGGACGATCCTTATGATTGCTGTTATTTTTGTGTTTGTGAACATTATTGTTGATTTTCTTTATGGGGTACTCGATCCCAGGATAAGGCTGAAAAGTTAGGGGTGAGGGCCTCGGTGTGAGGGGCTGTATATATTGGATAGAAGGATGTTACGGAAATTTTTCAGGCATAAGCCGGCAGTAATAGGAGTTTTTGTCGTGATGGTTTTGATTGGGTTGTCTTTGGGGGCTCCGTGGATATCACCCCACGAGCCTTGGGAGACCAACCTTGACAGGACTCTCGAAAGGCCATCATCGGAGTTTTTTTTCGGAACGGATGAGCTTGGAAGGTGTGTTTTTTCGAGGATTCTTTACGGTGGTCGTCTTTCCATATGGGTCGGTGTGGTTTCAGTTCTGATAGGTCTGTTAATTGGAGGAACTTTCGGCGTTATCGCAGGTTATTTCGGAGGCAAGACAGAGTCTCTTATTATGAGGACCGTCGATGTTTTCCTTGCTTTCCCGAGTATCCTTCTTGCCATAGTAATTGCTGCCATGCTGGGTCCTGGGCTAGTGAACGTTATATTGGCTGTGGGAATAAGGAATATCCCCTCTTTTGCTAGGATTATGTACGGCAAGGTCCTTTCTGTAAAGAAAAGCGATTATGTTGTTGCTGCACGTTCTGTAGGAGCGTCAGATTTTTGGATAATTTCCCGATCGGTCCTTCCAAATGTTTTTTCAACCCTCCTTGTGTTTTCGACACTTCAGATTGCCAGTTCAATACTGCTCGGAGGAGTTCTGAATTTTATCGGCTTGGGAGTCCAGGCGCCTATGGCCGAGTGGGGAAAGATGGTAAGTGATGGAAGATCATGGCTGGCCACTGCACCCCATATTTCGACCTTCCCAGGTCTTGCGATCCTATTTGTGGCCATGGGCTTCAACCTTATCGGAGATGGTCTCCGAGACTCTCTTGATCCTAGATTTTCCTAGCTTTTCATTTTGAACAAAGAGTAAAAAATAATTTTTTAGGGGGAGGTTTAATCTTGTTGACGGGGAAGGAAATAAGAGAAGAAGTATTGAAGAATAGGGACACAATTGTTGATTTTCTTTCTGAAGTTGTCAGGACACCGAGCGTCACGGGGGACGAGGCGGCAATAGGGAAAGTCGTCGCGGAAGGAATGGGCCGAATGGGAATAGACCATGAGGTGGTAGAACCGGAACCTGGTCGTCCTGATGTGCTTGGGAGATGGGAAGGGGATCCTGGTCCCAGGTTTGTATTCAACGGTCACATGGATGTTGTTCCCCCTGGACCTGATGAAGATTGGGTTAGAGATCCATGGTCAGGTGATGTGATAGATGGTTGCATTCACGGGCGTGGTTCAGTCGACATGAAGGCCGGTCTTTGCAGTTCTATCCTTTCAGTCTACATTTTGAAGAAGCTTGGGTTCCGTCCCAAGGGAAGTGTCCTGCTAACGTGTGTTTGTGATGAACAGTCAGGTTCTAGACTTGGTACCCAGTACCTGATCAAAAAAGGGTATCTGAAAGGTGATTTCGGACTCAACTGTGAGCCGACCAACCTCCGAATAGAGATAGCCCATAAAGGTATACTTCGTAGCCAAATATCCGTCCGGGGGAAAGCAATCCATGGTTCCCGACCCTGGCTTGGAGTGGATGCTATTGAAAAGGCCAACAGGGCTATTTCATCACTATATGATCTCCGGGAGAATTTCGAAGGCAGAAAGCATGCTCTTCTTGGCGTTCCTACGCTTTTTGTTGGCACTATCCAGGGGGGTACTTGCCCGAACATGATACCGAGCAAATGTGATTTTACAATAGACCGAAGGATCGTCCCCGGGGAGACCCATGATAGTGCAAATTCAGAGATTCTCTATGTTTTGGATCGTCTCAGTAAAGAAGACAAGGAGTTCAAGTATTCCTACGATATTACCAATAGGAGTCCAATTCTTGACGTCCCTGAATCTAGTGTTGTGGTTGAGGCCCTCAAGAATGCCTGGAAAGAGCTTAACGGGGTGGTGCCTGTAGTAGGTGGGAAGGATGCTGGTACCGACGCTTCTCTTGTGACAAGCCTCACTGGAATGGCGATGCCTGTTTTTGGCCCTGGTGACTATCTGAAGTACTCCTTGGGTCCTAATGAAAATGTTTCCATTGATGATGTTCTCAAAGCCGTCGAGGTTTATGCCCTGACAGTATCGCAGCTTCTTTCCTGATTCTTTAATGTTAAAAGGAGATCCGCTATTGGAAAAACTCCTGGAGATAAATAAACTCAAAACCTATTTCTATACGGCTGAGGGGATCCTTCCTGCGGTGGACAATGTATCTTTTCATGTCGTGAAAGGGGAGACTCTTGCGGTTGTCGGAGAATCGGGTTGTGGAAAAAGTGTAACGGCCCGATCTGTCTTAAGGATCGTCCCTTCACCTCCAGGTAGGCATGTTCAAGGAGAGATCATTTTCAGGGGAGAAGACCTTCTTAAGCTTCCAGAAAAGAGGATGCGGGAGATACGAGGTAATGAAATTGCAATGGTTTTTCAGGAGCCCATGTCTTCACTGAATCCGGCCTACCGTATTGGTGACCAGATCATAGAGACTATCAAGATACATGGTCGGGTGAAGTCACGTGAGGCCCGTATTAGAGCGGTAGATCTTCTCAGGCAAGTCGGTATGCCTGACCCTGAAAGGAGATTGCACGATTATCCCCACCAGCTTTCCGGGGGAATGTGCCAACGGGCGATGATCGCCATGGCGCTTTCATGCAACCCTCAACTTCTGATAGCGGATGAGCCCACGACAGCCTTGGATGTAACGATCCAGGCCCAGATACTTGAACTGTTGAAACAGATAAAGAAGAACACCGGGATGTCCATTTTACTGATTACTCATGATCTTGGGGTAGTTGCAGAGGTAGCTGACCGTGTTGTGGTGATGTATGCTGGCAAAGTTGTTGAGGAATCTTCTGTTGAAAACCTTTTTATAAGCCCACAACATCCTTACACCGAAGGACTCCTGAAATGCCTCCCAAGAGTGGATGAGAAGTTTGAGAGGTTGAATACTATTGAGGGTTATGTTCCCAGTCCTCAGGACTATCCGGAAGGCTGCAGGTTCAGAGACCGGTGTCAGTACGCTCAAGAGGAGTGCAGACAGGAACCTCCGACGCTCTCGGTCAATGGTGGACGTTTTGCATGCCATTTTACTCCTTCGCAAAGGTTTAGGTCGGCCCCTGCCTCAGAAGAGGTCATCCAACATTCGAACTTGGAGCGGTCAAAGCATGAACCAGGTCAGGAAGGTCAGCTTTTGAAGGTTGACAGTCTGGTGAAATACTTCCCCATCTGGGGGGGTATTTTAAACAGGCAAGTTGGCCAGGTAAAAGCTGTCGATGGGATCAGTTTTTTTGTCAAAAGTGGTGAAACTTTCGGATTGGTCGGGGAGTCAGGGTGTGGGAAGAGCACGACAGGAAGGGCTTTACTGATGCTTGACAAGCCTACCGGAGGCAGTGTCCTTTTCGATGGCAGGGAATTGGGAAAAGTGGGAAAAAGGGAACTGAGGGATTACAGGCGGAATATGCAGATCGTTTTCCAGGATCCCTTTGATTCTCTCAACCCGCGCATGAGGGTGGGAAACATAATATCTGAACCCCTTAGAGTCCACAGGGTGGGTGACAGGGGACAGCAACAGAAAAGGGTTGAAGAACTTCTTGAGGTAGTCGGGCTCCCTTCCAGAAGTGCCTATCGATTCCCTCATGAATTTTCCGGAGGGCAGAGACAGCGAATAGGAATTGCACGCTCTCTTGCGTTGAACCCACGGCTAATTATCTGTGACGAACCCGTTTCTGCTCTTGACGTGTCAATTCAGGCTCAGATCATTAACCTTTTTGTGGACCTTCAGAAAATTTACGGTCTGACTTACGTTTTTATTGCTCACGGGTTGAATGTTATCCATCACATCTCTGACAGGGTAGGTGTTATGTACCTGGGCAAGATGGTAGAGATAGCAGAAAGCAGAGATCTTTTTAGCAATCCGCAGCATCCTTATACTGAAGCACTTCTTTCCGCAATACCTGTACCGGACCCTGTAAAGAAAAGGGATACAAAGATTCTTGAGGGTGATGTGCCAAGCCCGATAAATCCTCCATCGGGTTGTCATTTCCATACTCGTTGTCCACTTGTAATGGACATTTGTAAACGAGTCGAGCCTCTTTTGAAAGAAGATGGCAAGGGAAGGTGGACAGCCTGTCATTTCAGGTAAAGTTTATCGATTTACCGCCGGTAATCGCTCCTTTTTGATCCAGGTTCTCGAAGGAGGTTGTTAAAGGTTGGATGTTGAAAAGATTCTAGGCTCTTTGCTTTCAGACAGATCCCGAGAAGTAGTGGATCTCTGCCGGTCATTGGTGAGAATCCCTTCAGAGGAACCTCCTGGGAATATCAGAGAGATAGCGTTGTTCATCCACAGAAAATTCCAGGGGGAAGGAATTGAATCGGAGGTAGTTGGTTCTGATCCTAATAAGCCAAATGTGATTGCGAGAATTACGGGTAACGGGGATGGTCCTCATCTGGTATTCAATGGACATATGGATACATTCCCGGTTCCAGACAGGAGCCGATGGTCTTTTGAACCTTTCGGGGGAGAAATAGTTGACGGAAAACTTTACGGTAGGGGAGCAGCAGATATGAAGGGCGGCCTTGCATGCTGCATTCAGTCAGTTATCATGCTTCACGAGTTGCGGGATCTTTTCCCTGGAAGAGTCTCCATTACATGTGTATCCGATGAAGAAGTGGGGGGGCAGGGGGGAAGCAGATTCCTTTTAAAAACCTATCCCGACCTTTACGGTGATGCCTTGATAAACGGAGAACCATCCTCCCCGGATAACATTCGTATAGGAGAGAAGGGTCAATACTGGTATAGAATCTGTTGTAGTACAAAAGGAGGGCATGCGGCTTATGCCGGCCTCAAACCCAACGCAATAAGCAAGCTCTGGAATTTTTTTGAAGATCTCCTTACGTTTAATGAAGAACAACTGACCGTGCCCAGTTCCGTAGTTGCAATGATGAAAGAGGCAAAGGATTGTTATGATGGCCTTCTTGGTCCCGGTTCAACAGAGGCTGCGCTAAGGCAGAGTATCAACATTGGCAACATCAGGGGCGGAGCCAGCGTTAACATGATCCCTGAGTACTGTGAGGCTGAGATCGATTTCAGGCTTCCGCCTGGAGAAACGGGAGACGGGCTAGAGGTTTGGATCAAAGAGAAAGAATTGAATCATCCTTGTTGTGAGATCACAAAATTTAAAAGTGAAGATGCAACCCTCACTGATCCATCTCACCCTTTGGTCAGGACAATAAAAATAGCTGCGGAAGAAGTCCGTGGTCACAAGGTATTTACGACCTATAGCCTTGGGGGTACTGAGGCTAGGTTGTGGCGCGTCAGGGGTGTCCCTGCAGTTACCTATGGGCCTAACCATCACAACATGGCATCTGCCGACGAATACATTCTGGTTGAAGACATTCTTGATGTTGTAAAAGCCCAGACTTTAGGTGCTTTCCGTTATCTCCGCAACTGTGTTGGTAGGATCGATCAGTAGTTTTTTGCAATATCGAACTACAACTCAAGGGATTCAATTGAGAGGGGATGTAGAAATGCATTATCGTAGGCCAGAAGATTATCACGCTGTACTAAAGAGGTTCCCTCCCCGTTCCGAGCCATCGTTCGAATCGCCAGAAATGATGGATCGAGTTTGGGGTGGCAGATGGGGTTGCCGAAACGATATTGGAAAGATTCGGGTTGTACTCATGCATAGGCCAGGGGATGAAAATCTCCGTATCAGTGAAACGAAACTGGACCCCGATCTGGGAGTTTTGATTGATGATGACGAGCAGTGGTATTGGAGAGACAAAAAAGCTCCAAACTTGGCTCTTATGCAGAAGCAGCATGACGGCCTTGCCGATATGCTCCGCAAGGAAGGTGCCGAAGTAGTTTACATGGATGGCTCCGAATACGATCCCAAGGCTGTATTTACCAGGGATGTCGGTGCATGTGTCCCTGGAGGGATCATCATTGGCAGAATGGGACCTGTCGGGAAGGAGCGCGGAGGAAGAAGAGGGGAAGAACTTTTCGCTACAAAAGCCGTAGGTTCATTGGGTATGCCAATCCTTCACACCATTAACGGTACGGGCCTGTTTGAAGGAGGCGGATTCTGTCTCCTGAACGACAAGACTGCGGCGATTGGGCTTTCCTACAGGCAAAACGAGGAGGCAGCCCGCCAGATAGAGGAAACTCTTAAACCCATAGGAGTCCGTTTGATAAGGGTTCCCCTTGTCGGCCACACTCTTCATATTGATGGATGTATTGTTATGCTCGATTACGATTTGGCCCTGATAAACATTGTCAAGTTGCCCTACTGGTTCATTGATGAAGTTGCAGATCTGGGTATCCGTATGGTTGAAGTACACCCCGAAGAATGGGGAGCAGTTAACTGTCTTGCGGTTCGTCCAGGCAAGGTAATCATGCCTGCTCCTTCCCCGAGGACTTCGGAATTGTTGTCCTCTTACGGGATTGAAGTGATCGAGCATGATTATTCCGAGTTGGAGAAAGGTGGAGGCGGTATACATTGTTCTACCTTGCCGCTAATGCGCGACTGGGATTGACAGGGGTTCCTATGGTTAGAAGCTCTCGATCAATCTTTTGTAAGAAAAGGAATATGCATTTGAAAACACAAGTAATGATTTAGAGAGCCGTATTCAGGGAAATCCAGGAGGAAATAAGGATGAAACTTAGCGCAAGGGGTTCCCAAAACCCCCATTCGGGTATTCGGGAGATGTTTGATCGTGCAGCATCTCTGGAAGACGTAGTCAACTTGGGAGTAGGAGAGCCCGATTTTTCTACTCCCCGCCACATAGTTGATGCAGCGATAGAAGGGCTTAAAAAGGGAGAAACAAAATATACTCCAAATGCAGGAGTGTATTCCCTGCGAAAAGCTATTGCGGAAAAGCTCGTCAGGGAAAATGATATTTCAGGAACGATGCCGGATAACATTACTATCACATCAGGAGCCTGCGAAGCTATTACACTGGCACTCTTTGTATTGAGTGATCCTGGTGACGAAATACTGATTGCAGATCCATCATGGCCCAATTACATTGGCCAGATAACTGCAAGCGGTTCAAAAGCTGTCATGTTGCCAACTTCCAAAAAAGAGAGATTCCATATCCAACCGGCGGTAGTGGACAAGGCAATTACATCCAGGACAAAAGGAATCATCTTGAATTCTCCTTCAAATCCAACAGGTGCAGTCCTTTCGAAAGAAGAACTGGTTGTTCTTGCGGAAATCTTCAAGAAAAATTCAATCTTCGTCATTTCTGATGAGCCTTATGAAAAACTTGTATACGATGATGCCAGACATTTCTCTATAGGGTCTTTCCCAAGTATGAAGGACTATGTTATTACCACAGCTGTCCAAAATAAACTGAAACAGAAAACGTAACCCAGTAACTGCAACGGTTCTGGAGGCCAAATTGGACAAGTTTGAAACCTGGTCTCCATTTTCTTTTGAACCTTGAAATTAAACAGGCT